>Ga0213865_10000179_pt1 | contig 42163 bp, 38 predicted proteins | sample PICome_6_FD_160100 | JGI IMG/M metagenome (GOLD analysis project Ga0213865, IMG submission 160100) | Coastal seawater microbial communities near Pivers Island, North Carolina, United States - PICO282 | ecosystem: Environmental > Aquatic > Marine > Coastal | place: USA: North Carolina...
TAACGGTCCCTTATCAGATGCTATTTGGCATACCGGACAAATCGCATCAAATAGAAGAGCTAGTGGAAATCCTTTTAATTCCAGAGCACAGGTATTCTTAGGTAAATTAATGTAGCGCTAAATTTTACAGTAATAAAAATAAAAACGGTTAACTATATAATAGTATAACCGTTTTATTTTTTTGAGTAGCGGGAATATTCCAAATATCAAAACATATTTTTACACCTTTATCCCAAAGACGTAAATTGAAACATTTCATTTGAAATACCGTTCTTTTTAATTACTTCAGCTCTTTCAGGAGTAGATAATATTTCTTTCAATTTACTCATGTCAACATCAAACAATAGAACAACAAAGTTATTGTTGTCTATTTTACTAATTGTTGTCTTAGATTCATCACAACATTGTGCTCTTGTTTCTGACAATTCAATAAAGTCTTTATATACCGCGTCATAACTTGACGTGCATTTCCCTTTAATTACTAAATTCATTTTTATTTATTTAAAGTTAAAATAGCTTGTAGATGCAATCTACAACTACTAATATTTAAAGTTGCAGCACAGCTAAATAATTTGATAAATTAAAATAAGTTTTAATTATTCCATTGCCGCGATTACAGGTGCTCCGAGAATTCCTGCAACACTATATGTGTTTGTTAAGTCTACTAATTCAGCAAACATAGCTTCACGTTGCTGACCTAAAGTCATATGAGCCTGAACACCTTCAGGGCCATTATAAATTTCTGTTAAACCATAAAGTGTGTTTCCTGTTTCACCACTATTAGGATCGAAAGGATTATTCAATTCTGGGGACTTAAATACAGAATAAGATAAGACAATGGGTTCTTGATCACCAGATAGGTGATGGGTTTCCCGCATAAACTGTTCATGTGTTGTAATAAACTGATCCATTCTTTCCGTAGCCTCATTTGGCACTACAAATGATACATGAAAACCAAGGTTTCCTCTTTTAATACTCATAATATTTTTATTATCAATTTTTAAATGTTAATCCACTAGGATAATTTATTTAAAATTAAACATATTTTGGATATTTCAAAGGAAGTAAAATGAAATGATGGTAATAATTAAAAGAATGATGCCTTAGTTCCATCGATGTAAATAAAAAACGGTTAAACTATAATAGTATAACCGTTTTATTGTTTTAGTAGCGGGAACTGGACTCGAACCAGTGACCTTCGGGTTATGAGCCCGACGAGCTACCTACTGCTCTATCCCGCGATATAGGATTGCAAATATACAACGCTTTTTAATTTTAACAAGCATTTTAAATAAAAAAACACCCAGAAAATCTGAGCGCTTTAAACTAATTATAAATAAAACTTATTATATTAATCATCGTCTTCCTCAAAATCTAAAGTCGCTAATGCGCCCTTAAGATTCGCTTCGTCTAAATCAAAATCTACAATATTCGGCAATTGTTCTTTCAACATTACATAGTTACCTTTAAAACCATTATTACTCAACAATAACGTTTTTAAGTTTGACAATTGTGCAAGTTCTCCTGGTAAATTACCATAAAATGCATTATTTGATAGTACCAACTCTTCTAACTGAGTTAACTCACCAATTGATGAAGGAATGGTACCTAATAAATTATTATCAAAAACACTTAATACTTTTAATGATCTTAAGTTAGATACTGTTGAAGGTATCTTACCCATAAGATTGTTACTACTAAGTATTAAAGTCTCTAACTTTGTAAGATTTCCAATTGAAGCTGGTATCTCACCAAAGAAATTATTATTGTAAAGTTCTAATGCTTTTAAATTTTCAAGATTACCTATGCTAGCAGGTAATGCTCCACTAAGATTGTTAGAAAATAATAATAGCTTCTCTAATGATTTAATGTCTGTAATACTTTCAGGTAACTGACCTTCTATTTTATTGAAAGAAAGATTTAACACTTTTAAAGAAGTAAGAGAAGACATTTCTTCTGGCAGTTCTCCTTTTAAATTATTGAACGTTAAATTTAAAGCAACAACTTTGTCATCTTGTACAGTTACGCCATACCAATCAGAAATTGGAGATTCTAAATCCCATGATGTTTTCCAATCATTACCATTGGTAGAATTGTAAAGTGCCAACAAGGCTTCTTTTTGATTTTGTGGAACCTGTGCAAATGTAAATGCAGAAAGCAAGCAACACAACAAAGTCAATTTTAAGGTTTTCATATTAGCAGATTTCTGTGGAGGGACACATTTCTTAACCAAAATTAATAATAAATCGTTGAAATAACTATTTTTTTCGATGAAATGCATTATTATTTTATAACCTATTGATAATAAGCACCTTATAAAATCACTATTGTTCTATATTTTCAGCTTGAAAACTCAATATTTCCTGACCTTCACAAGACACACTAATCTGTATAGGATTGCAACATATCTCGCAATCTTCTATATAATTCTGGAAATTTTGAGAGAAATCAATTAACATAGAGATTTGTTCCCAGCAATAGGGACATTGAAAAAAATGTTCATGCATCTTACATACAATTAAAATTTGACATTTAATAATTCACCGCTAATTTGCAGCACCAATATTTCAGCTAATTTCGCATCATATTTTGCCTGGTTGCGACTAAGTTCAGTGGTAAGTAAATTTAATTGGGCTTGTCTAAACTCTATAGACGTCACCTGGCCTAATTTAAATTTCTCTTGCGTACGATTAAAATTATTTATTGCCGTCCTAATATTTTCTTCTTGAACACGATAAATCTTTAGCCTGTTTTGATAATCATCCCATGCATTATTGAAATTTCTTTCAACGTCTAGTCTTAATTGCGCTTTCTGTAATTTTAGATTTTCAAGATTAATCTTTGCGTTTTTTACTCTTGTAATGGTTGTACCACCATCAAACAAATTCCAACTAAAATTAACTCCTGCTGACAACCCAGTGTTTGTTGAAACAGCTACAAAAGAAGCCGCATTATTATTATTCTCATTCCAACCATAAGAACCTGTTAAACCAACTATTGGTAAATAACCAGATTTATTAGCTTTAACTGTAAAGTCATTTATTGCAATATTCTTCTCATTCTGAATTAAAGTTACATTATTATTTAAAACCTTTTCTAAAAGTTCTTCCTTATTAAGTTGCATAAGAAACGTAACAGAGGTATCAACAGCAAACTCTCTTTTAACAGAATTCCCTGTTACAACATTTAAATCGCGTTTGGAGTTAATAACATTTTGTTTAGAAGTAATTACATTAATGCTATCATTATTAATATCTACCTGAGCATTTAAAACATCTAACTTTGTGTTTTGCCCATATTGAAATTGGTATTCTGATCGCACTAGCCTGTCGTAAGATATCTCTAAAGTTTCTTCAAGGGATTTTAAATTTTCAGCACGCCTTGCTACATCATAATAAACGGTTAACAACTGTAAAATTGTATTTTCAATTGTTTCTCGTGCTTGCAATTCGCTTAAATTATATTCTTCCTTTAATCTCTTAAAATCGTAGTAACGACCTAACCCATCAAATAATGTATAATTAAGATTTAGACCTGCATTATATCTTGAACTTTCTGCTCCATTTAATGAAGTAGATTCACCATTACTGAATTCTGCAGAAATATCGTCCTTATTAAATGTTGCACCTGCATTACCAGTTAATGTTGGCAAATAACCAGAGTTTAAAACACTTTTATTATTCTCAGCAACCTCAACATTATTATACGCAATCTTAACGCCATAGTTGTTTTCTAGAGTAAGTTGAATCGCTTCTTCCTTAGACAAAATATTTTGTGTATAAAGATTACATCCTATTAAAACTGTAATACATACTATGTAAATTCTCTTTTTCATTTGTCGGCATTATTCAATTGTTCCTGCTCTATATTATTAGTACCTTTTGATATCCCTAAAAGCGCATCCTCTTGAAGCCTAAATCCTTCCTTTTGTTCTTTTATAGCACGTTCCACTTCTTCTTTAGAAATAGCATCACCTGTCCAAAGCCACTTCATATTCATTTTAACAAAATTATTGAACGATAAGAAAATGGGTAGCAACACAAGAGTTAAAACTGTTGCAAATCCAATACCATAAGCAATTGAAATCGCCATGGGAATCAAGAATTGAGCTTGTCTGCTCTGTTCAAAAATCAGTGGGGCTAATCCTGCGATGGTAGTTAATGAGGTTAAAAAAATAGCTCTAAAACGAGATCTTCCGGCTTCATATAAGGCATCATCAAAAGATAACCCCCTTTTTAGATTGCTATTAAATTTACTTATCAATACCAATCCATCATTAACCATAATACCGATTAGGGCGATAATACCCAACATTGATAAAATATTCAATGGGAAATCATGTATCCAATGCCCCCAAGCTACTGCAGGCAAACTAAATGGTATTAATGTAAGTAATATTAAAGGCTGACTATAACTTCTAAAAGTAAATGCAATAACGATGTAAATTAGTGCCAAAACCGTCCAGCCAACTGGCCCTAAAGAATTCATTAATTTCAAACGTTCTCTATTCTGTCCCTCATATGATGGTGTTACCGTAGGATATTTAGATAATATTTCTGGCATTATCTCATCCCTTATCTCTGCCATAATATCGGTCGAACTTGTTTTTTTAGTATCTTTTATATCTGCAGAAACCTGGATTTCTCTTCTACCCTCTAAGTGGTTAACTGCCACATCTCCACGTTCAATAACATAGGTTGCAATTTCCTTAAGAGGGACTTTTTGACCACTAGGTGTGGTGATCCTCATATTATCTAAATTATTGATAGATGAGCGATTTTCTCTTTCGTACCTAACCCAAACTCGGATTTCATCTTGTCCCCTTTGAAATCTCTGTGCTTGATTACCAAAAAATGCAGAACGTACCTCAGACATTACGGAACGTAAATCTAATCCTAATGCATAAGCATTTTCATTGAGTCTTAGACGTATTTCTTTTATGCCATCAGGATCATTATCAGTTACATCTTTAAGGAGAATGTTATTTTCTAAATTTTGCTTAAGCTCTGTCTTTACAGCTTTAAGCTCAGCTATATTGTTACCTAAAAGTGATACTGATACTGGTAATCCTCCAAAATTACCACCACTACCGTATACTATGCTTTCTGCACCAAATATTGGCCCAACTCGTTCTTTAATGCGATTAGATACCAAGTCTGAGGTAATATTATTTGGTCGTTCCTCACCAGGTAACAGATTAATAACAAGAGACGCTGTTGAAGAACCTGGCCCTATATTCTTAATCATGTTTTCAACCAAATATTTATCGGCATTTTCCCCAATATACTCATCATTGATTTCCTTAGTTACTATCTTGGCATTAGACTCTATAAAAGAAATAATGCTATCTGTAACTTTTTCATTAGTACCATTTGGCATGTTTAGGGATATCTCGACTCTATCACTAGCAATCCTAGGAAAAAATGCACTTCTTATAATACCACCTTGAAAACTTGCATTAGTCAAAATATAAATAACTATAAAAAAGGAAAAGGTTAAAAATCTATTATTTAATGCAAATTTTAAGAATGGACTGTACATCTTATCTCTCAACCATTTCATTATTTTATCACCAAGGGTATTGATGTCTCTCAATTTTGAAAAAACATTTTGAAATATCCCAGCCAAACCTGTTTTCTGCTTTTTGGTTTGAGTTCTCAGTGCTTTGGAATGTGCAAGGTGTGCAGGCAGTATTATAAGTGCCTCAACTAACGAAACCACTAAGGTTAAAATTACCACTACTGAAACCTCACCAAAAAACTCACCAATTTGTCCATCTAAAAATAAAAAGATTCCAAATGCAAGGATTGTGGTTAAAATGGCAGATACAATAGCTGGTAATACCTCCATTACACCGTCAATAGCGGCTTGCTCTGGAGATTTTCCTCTTTCATAATGCTGATAAATATTCTCAGCTATAACAATACCATCATCTACCAGAATACCAATTACAATGATCATTCCGAATAATGAAAGTACATTAATGGTTACATTAAAATACCCTACCAACATAAACATCCCAGCAAATGCAACTGGTAGACCAACTGCAACCCAGAATGCCAATCTTGTATTTAGAAATAAGGATAAAAAAGTTAATACCAGAATCATCCCTATTATTGCATTCTCGGTAAGCAGCTCTGTACGTTGTACCAGCGTAGTAGATAAGTCCCTAACCACATCTAATTGTACATTATCATATTTCTGATTAAAGTCTTTAATATACGCCTTAGTCTTTTCGGCTGATGTAATTAAATCTTCAGTATTGGTACTAGTAATCGTTATATTGATAGATAAGTTGTCGTTAAAATAATTGGCATTTGGTGTTTCGGAAAATTGATCCTTAACAGTGGCGACATCCTTAAGCTTAATTTTTCTACCTAAAGCATCTGATTTTACTACTAGATTAGATAATTCATCAGCATAATAGGATCTATTATTGGCTCTTATTAGATACTCTTCATCGTTTGTTTTAATAGTTCCACCTGTGGTAATTAAACTCGCTTGATTTACAGCTTGCGCAACCTCAGCAAATGTTAAATCGTAAGCTAACAAATTGGTTTCATTAACAGCAATTTCTATTTCCTCATCTGGATAACCTGAAATTTGAATTTGTGAAATCCCTTCAATACCTCTAAGATCATTCTCAACCTGCCTTCCAATTTGTTTTAATGTAGATAATGGTATCTTTTTACCACTTATTGCAAATGTTATAGTAGGTCTTAATGCCTCTCGCTTCGATACAATTAGTGGTTCCATTCCTAATGGAAAGGATGGTACTCTATCAACGGCATTTTTAACTTCTAACAACATAAAATCAATATCCTTCCCTTTTTGGATTTCGACATTGATATTACCACTATTTTCTCTAGAAGTTGATGTTACACGGTCAACTCCATTTAGTCCCTTTAGATTATCTTCAATCTTTAATATTACACCCTCTTCAACCTCTTGAGGCGATGCACCTGGATAAGTAACATTAATACTAATAGTTTTTGAATCTACTAATGGAAAGAAAGATGATTTTAACTTTAATGCACCAAAAAATCCAAAAATTAGAAAGGACCACATTACTACATTTACAGCAACGCTATGCCTAATAAAATAAGCAATCAGTTTTCTCATTACTTATTAAGTTTTTCTTGGTTTGTTTCTTCATTTACGTTAAACGTAAATGGTTTAACCAACATTCCGGCATATGCACCTGGTATAGGTTTTGCAAGAATGGTCGTACCATTTGGTATATTTTTCAAAACCACCTTTGTATCAGAAAAGTAAACAGGTTGTACATCTATAATATCTAAAATACTATCCCTAACAATAAATATTTGCTCACCATCTAACATTAAATTTCTATTGATTTCATAGGCGTTTGGCTCTTGCTTGGCATTTAGGTTGGCTTCGAGATACATACCTTCTTTTAATAATTCGTTCTTAACCTCAACAAAAGCTGTTATGGTTTGTGTTGTTGCATCAATACTACCATTAACACGTGTAACCACACCAGAATATGTTTCCGTTTTATCAATATTATTCAATTCTACTTTTTCTCCTACATTTAAAAGACTTGCATAGGCTTTACTTAACGCTACTTCCATCTCATAAACACCAGGAAATATAAATTCTCCCAATTTTTGTCCATTTCTAATTAAAGAGCCTTCTGTAACTAGCGCCTCAGTTAATATTCCCGAGAATGGTGCTTTAATATTATACTTTGCCAGTCGTTGCTCCAGATTTTTAACACTATAATAATTTGAAACTATTCCTCTGCCAGTAATAAAAAAATTCTCCTTCTCCGAAGTCATTGCAGGGAGTTTTGGTATTGATTTATTGAGATCAAAACCGTTTAGATATGACTGCCACTTGCTATAAACTTCAGGAAAATCTAATCTTAAATCTGGCATTATTACCGCAATAGAGTTATACAGATTACTTTTTGCTGACTGTACACTTGCATAATACTCTGAGGCATCTATTCCTATAAGGGTTTCACCACTTCTGAATTTTTGACCAGGTCTAAAGAGTTTGTTTCCTGCTTTAAAAACACCTTGAACTTCAGAAAAAAGTTCAACTCTGCGCTTGGCAACTAAACTTCCATTTGCAGGAATAATAATATTTACATTTGAATTTTGAACCGTATCGATAAACACGGTTTTAACAACCTTTTCCGGAGTTGGTCTTTTTTGATTATTTTTTTCAATTATTATTTGGCCTAAGAAATAAGCTCCTACAATAAGTAAAACCCCTAATAGGGATAGTATAATTTTGCGCATGTGATGGTTTGTTATAGTTTACAAATTTACCTATAACAAAGTGCTAAGCAGTTAAAATAATCTTAATTGTTAAAATTCTCAATTTCTTCTTGAACTGTCTCCCATTGCATCATCAAATCTTCTAATTTAGCTTTCTTAGCATGGTACAAATCAAAAAAGTTTGGGTCGGAAGCAGTTTCGTCATAATTGGTTTCTAGAGCAACATCATCATTTTTAATTTCTTTTTCTATCTGATTAATTTTTGATTCTACTTTGCTCAACTTATTATTAAGTGATTTTAACCGTTTTTGATCATCATAGCTCTGCTTATTACCCACCTTGGGTTTAGATGCTAATACTGTTCTTTTTTCAGCCTCTCTAAGGTTCTCTATATTTCTTTGTTCTAAATAAAAATCAATATCTCCAAGATACTCTTTGATTTTTTGGTCTTTAAACTCATACACAACATCGGTTAAGCCTTGAAGAAAATCCCTATCGTGCGAAACCAATATCAATGTCCCTTCAAATTTTTTCAATGCCCCCTTTAATACATTTTTAGATTGAATATCTAAATGGTTTGTAGGCTCATCCATTATTAAAACATTTAGTGGCTGTAATAATAACTTTGCAAGGGCCAATCTATTCCTTTCTCCTCCAGAAAGTACTTTTACATATTTTTCAACTTCTTCACCTCTAAATAAAAATGAACCTAGTATATCACGAACTTTACTTCTATTAGATTCATTGGCAGCATCTATCATAGTATCCAAAACACTTTTATTTCCATCTAAATACTCAGCTTGATTCTGAGCAAAGTAACCTATTTGAACATTGTGTCCCAAGGTTAAATTGCCTTTATGTTTAATTTCTCCAACAATGATTTTGGCTAATGTAGATTTGCCTTGCCCATTTTGACCCACAAATGCAGTTTTTGTATCACGGGCAATAGTTAAATTTACATTGTTGAGCACCTGCAAATCTCCGTAATTCTTTGAAACATTCTCTAGCTCAATTACAACTTTACCTGGAATTATAGATATAGGAAACTTTAATGTCATTACACTATTATCATCTTCATCTACTTCAATTCTGTCAATTCGGTCTAATTTTTTTATCAGTGATTGAGCCATCGAAGCCTTAGAAGCCTTGGCCCTGAATTTTTCTATGAGTTTTTCAGTTTGTTGAATTTGTTTTTCCTGATTCTTTTGGGCCGCAAGTTGTTGCACCTTCATTTCATTTCTTAGCGCTAAAAACTTAGTGTACGGTTTTTTATAATCGTATATACGTCCTAAGGTTATTTCAATGGTTCTGTTAGTAACATTATCCAGAAACATTTTATCATGAGAAACGATAACAACTGCACCACTGTAGTTTTTTAAAAATGACTCCAACCAAATAATCGATTCAATGTCTAAGTGGTTGGTTGGCTCATCTAGTAATAATAAATCATTATTTTGAAGAAGTAATTTGGCTAACTCTATTCTCATACGCCAGCCTCCCGAGAACGTATCTGTTAGTTTATTAAAGTCTTCTCTTTTAAATCCTAATCCTTGAAGAATCTTTTCAGTTTCACCTTGATAATTGTACCCACCTAATATTTCGTATTTGTGCTGAATCTCATTAAGGCTTATCATCAACTGATGGTAGAACTCGCTCTCATAGTCGGTTCTCTCGGCTAATTCAGTATTAATTTTCTCTAGCTCAAATTCGCAATTTTTAATATCCTTGAAAGCTTCGTAAGATTCCTCCAATACTGTTTTACCGAATTCAAAATCAATATCCTGTTTGAGGAAACCAATTTTTAAGTCTTTGTCTGCAGCAATTTGTCCAGAATCGTAATCTTGTTCCTTTGATAAGATTTTAAGCATTGTAGATTTACCTGCCCCATTCTTACCAATTAGTCCAATTCTATCTCCAATACCAAGTTTAAAGGTTATGTCTTTAAAGAGGTATTCTCCTTGAAATGAAATGGATAAATTATGGATATTTAGCATAGATTTTCTATAAATTACAATTAGCTTAAATGTCACAATTGTTACAACAATAGAGCAATAAAAATTTATCTTTGCTCTATCTTAAAGAACGCAAAATTAAAGGTTTTTAGTTATGATTAGAAAAGGAATGAAACTTTATAGTATTCTTTTTGGTGCATGTCCAAAATGCCATGAAGAATCCATGTATGTGAACCCTAATCCATATGCACTATCAGAAACCTTAAAAATAAACGACGAATGTTCACACTGCCATACAAGATATAGAATGGAACCCTCATTTTTTTATGGCTCTATGTATGTAAGCTACGCAATTGGAATTGCATTTGCGGTAACGGCATTTGTAGTAAGCTATAATATTTTTGATTCTTCCCTAAATACTGCTTTCATGGCAATAATTATTACTCTCATTGCTCTGATACCAGTAATTATGAGGCTTTCACGTAATATTTGGATTAACCTTTTTATGAAGTATGATAAGAATTTAGTTAAGAAGTAAAACGTCTAAAATCTATTTCTTTATCTAACTCGGCATTATTCTCTATAAAATCATACAGTTCATTTGCTACATAAGGTGCAATCATGACACCTCGTGTACCTAAACCATTCAGGACATATATGTTTTGATGGTCTTTATGTGCACCAATCAAAGGTCTTCTATCCTTAACTGTTGGTCTAATACCTGCTACATGATCTACGACTTCAAAATCGCATTTAATGAATGCTTTTAATTTTGATGTTAATTCTTCCTTTGCTTCTTCAGTTGGGTTATTTGATTTGTCAGTCCAATTATAGGTAGAGCCGACTACGTAATTATCTTGACCAAGAGGTATTATAAAGACCGAAGACTTAATTGCAAAATCAATTTTTAAATCTGGGGCCTTAATTGTTAAAACCTCACCTTTGGTTCCATTTAACGGAATATCTTTAAAAAAGGGATTATTCTTTATGCCAAATCCTTCAGCAAAAACAACTTTCTTTGCTTTTACATTGTTGTAAGAAACCTCTAGATCATTAATGCTTAGATTTTCATAGACGAATACCTCATTCCTTAGGCTATCCTTTTCTTTTAAAAACTTTTTATAGTAAGTTATCAAGGTCTCTGTATCTAGTCTTCCTGCTTGGAGGACCTCTCCAAATCCTAATGGCGCATCAACATTTATATTTGAATTCTTGATTATTGTTGTAGATAAGTACGATTCTAAGGATGGCTTATCTGTAGCAGAAAACCAAAGATTTTGTTCTTCAGTTGAGGCAAATAGTCTTAATATTTGTAGTTGATAATCTATTTTTATACCTAGCCTCTTTTCAATACCCTCGTAAACTGGCAAAGCAATACTGAGTTGCTTTTTGGCTTTCCATACTTCTGTAAATCGTTTCAAAACAACAGGGTTATATAATCCAGCTGCCACTAATGACGATTGTTGTGAGCAATCATCAAACACGACGAACGAATGGCCGTTTTTATACAACTTTTCACAAAACGAAATACTCGCAAGACCACAACCTACCACAATATAATCAACTTCTTTCATCAATGTAAAATTAATATATCTAGAGACAAGCTAACGATAAACGCTTAATTATTGCATAAAAAAAGCTCACCAATGGTGAGCTTTGATTTTTTTGTGATGCGTTTAATAACTCCACATATCTTGTTCAAAGTTTCTGATTTTATCTTTTATTCGTTCAGATTCTAAGAGTTGCATAAGAGCATTCTCAGCGATGTACTCCTTAACTTCTCTATCGCCATAGACATTCTCTTCCTTGTAAATTAATCCATGGAATCGATGACTATTTAGGAGATGATCAAAAGAAATTGGTACCGCACTATTCTTATTATTGAATGCTTTTGATTCGTGCAATATATCTCTAATTTCAGGAACAAACACCCAGAATAGTCCTATTGGTTCTTTGTTTGCTTCATCCTCAGAATCAATAAAGTTAACATCTGGTGCCGCTGGTGCAAGTGCCAAGATACGATACTTCATCTCACCTTGACGCTTATCAAAATACCACATTCCTTTAATTAGATAAGACTTAATATCAAACGCTTCAATATTACGTGTTGTAATATATTCAGGATCAATATATCCATCAGCATTGAACTGATCATATCCTACGTCTAAAGTATCCGTTTTGGTCATAGATGCCATTAAATCTTTCTGAGTAAGTTCATTAGTAAAATACGAATCACTATACACTTTAGAAATCATACCACTATTAATGTTGTCCATTAACACATGGTAAAGAGACCTTCTATCCTTACCAATATTGTTAGTATCTATCGGAAAGTATAATGGAAAGTTTGCACGTTCATCTAGGACTACGTTCTCCCAAATGATCTTAGAAAATAAAATATCTCTATCACCAACATAACCGTATTCTAAAGGTTTATCATTATCCAAAAGAAACTCAGCTTCTGTTTTCATGCCTATTTCTTCAGGTATCTTAGCGTTTAGAATATTCGCTTGAGCAAACATAGTGTTGATGGCTAAAAGCCCAACAAACGTTATTAATAATTGCTTTATTTTCATTGTCTTCATTTTATTAATTTGAGGCCTTAGAACATGTCTATAACGCTCTATCAAATTTATTATTTCCTATTAATTAGATAATTCTACAACTACCGGAGTAACTGTTTTAATTCTAATTGGGTTATTAGGTGCTTTAGCTTTGATATTGATAAATTGAACAATATCTCCCCGTCTAGCAGATCGTAATGCGTTTTTAGCAGCTGTATTTAAACGATTACCGTTGACATTTACAGAAGGTTTTCCAGGAACCTTCATTGTAAAAGAAACGATGTTGATCGGTAGCGTGAAATCAAAATCATCGCCAAAGTCAGCTGATAACTTACCTATCTCAACATTATTTCTAGGTAATTTTGCATTACCAACTTGTCCATTAAACTTACCTAATGGTTTTGGTAAATCTTTAATTCTAAATGTTTTCTTATCTCCAACTTTTGAACCGTCATCTAAAGTAGCTGTAACATTAATAGTTACTTCTCTGCCTGATTGAGGTCTCATTTCATATTTACCGTTAGATAATTTTTTTAAACCAACTGCATTTGCATTTACTTTATTATCTGATACACCAGCAAAAGAAATTGTCATTGGATTTACAACTCCTCTATACACTACATTCATTTTATCCGCCGATATAGTAGCAGAGTTTGGTCTTGGTACTACGACATAGTTACCTGTAAATTCAATTGGTAATTCTTCACCTTTTTCCATAAAGGTGAATGTTCCTTTAACTTGATTTTCACCAACACTACCTGTAGTAAAATTAAGTCTAGCATTACCAAGTGAATCAATTGCTCCTTCTTCTGTTAAAGTCATTTCGTTACCATTAACCTTCAATTTAACAGGTGTAACACTCGCATATTTACCTAGAACAACTTTACCTTGAAATTTCTCACCAGCAAAAAATGCATTCTTATCTGGAATTACGATAGCCTGGTAATTCTTTAATGTTACCGCTTCCTCTAATGAGTTTCCTAAAAACACATTGTATAAGTTTGCTTCTGTTGTCTTAACATCATTTTGAATTGACGTTAATTTAGCATGCGAAGCAATCGCAGGGAACCCTTTAAAGTTATAATCTAAATAACTTAATTTAGCTCCTTCTTCTGGTTTAATATCACTATAGTCAAAACGATTATCTAAGTTTTCAACCGCAATTGTATAATTTACATCATCGCCTAAAACTTCTTTAATATCCGATTTGTATTTTTCAAAGGTTCTCATTACTTCTTGGCCAACTTTGGTTAATCTGTCACCCGTAAACCATTTTTCATCAAGGTAATCACCATTATCCATTTTTTCAGCTGGCAGATTTCCATTTTCTATTTCATATCCTCCACCTTCAATTAAATCCTTTTTAAGAGATTCAAGGAAAGAGTTGAATTTATCAGAAATAGATTTAATCTGAGCTGCCTTATTAGCAACAACTCTAAATTCAGCTGGTTTCTCCTCAGCTTTTAATGCCAACCCTTTTAATAAGTTTTCATTTGAAGCTGTAGTGAATTCGTTTGTCGATTCAAATTTAGCGTCCATCGCGCCAAATGCTGAAAGTACCTCTTTTGACATATTCATTGCCATCATAGCGATGAATACCAAGTACATCAAGTTAATCATTTTCTGCCTTGCAGATAGTTTTCCTCCTGCCATTGTAATTAGTTTTTAATGGTTAATTATTAATCGTTATAAAAACTAATTAGTTTTTGTTCATAGCAGATAACATACCACCATATACACCATTTAATGATGAAAGGTTTGATGCTAATGATTGCATTTGCTCTTTTAATTTAGTAGCATTTTCCACTGCTTCCTCATTAATTGCTGCCTGGCGGTTGGCACTCTCCATTTGAACTTTATAAAGACTATTTAAAGATTCCATTTGTGCAGCTGCCAAAGAAAGCTCTTCGCTATATTTCTTTTGGGCAGTTAAAGAATCTACAGTTGGCGAAATATTTTTTGCTGCACCTTCAAAATTCTTAATGCTTTCTCCAAGACTAGACATTAAATCACTATCAATTCTAGCTTCTTTTAATAGGTTGTCTAATTTCTTAGATAATAATCCTTCAGCATCTTTTGGCTCTTCTTTTTTCTTTTTACCTGTAGTAGCTCCTCCTGCTAACTCAGGATATACTAATGACCAATCAAGATCAGCTTGTTGTCTTTCGAAAGCAGAGTATGCAAATACCAATGCCTCTACTATCATACCTAATGTTAAGATTTCAGAACCAAAAGGCCAGTGTTGAATCTTAAAAAGTGCTCCTAGGATTACGATTGCCGCACCTAATCCGTAGATCATGTTAGTCAGTGTTAATTTACCTTTTTGTGCCATAATTTTTTTGTTTTTGTTAAGTTAATGGATGTAACTTAAGTAGGTTAATTTAATTTTTTATTCAATGTTAAGTTTAAGTATTAATTTGTAGCCGCATTCTTAGTTACCTCAGTACCCATGTAATCCTGCACAGTTCTGAAACCTATATAGCTTCTGGCAGAATCTGCATATTCGTAATCTCTGGAGCTTACCTGTAAGAAATAAGCAACATCCTTCCAAGATCCACCTCGCACAACTTTCCTTTCATTGTTTGGGTCATTGACGTTTGGATTAATAGTTGACGAATATTCATAAGAAGCAGGATCGTAAGATCCATTCACCCATTCAGATACGTTACCAGCCATATTATACAAGTTGAAGTCGTTTGGATCATAAGCATCCGCTTCAACAGTATAAAGTGCTTGGTCTGCAGCATAATCACCTCTCAAAGGCTTAAAATTAGCCATAAAGCACCCTCTATCATTCTTGGCATAAGGTCCACCCCAAGGATAAGTTCCTCCTTGCAGTCCACCTCTAGCTGCATACTCCCATTCTGCTTCACTAGGCAATCTATATGCATTAACTGGTTGTTTCCCTTTACTTTTTTGGAAACCATTATGTTTTAAAGTTCTCCATTGACAAAACGCTTGTGCTTGTTTCCAAGATACACCAACTACTGGGTAATCATCGTAAGCTGAGTGCCAGAAATAATCATTGTGCATAGGTTCATTATAACTATATGCAAAATCTCTAATCCAAGCAGTCGTGTCTGGATAAACTTCAATTTCTTCTTTTATTATAACATCAGAGCGTTTAAGATTTCTGTCTTTAGCAGCTCTTTCTATATCCATGTAAGTATATTGAAACTTAAATTGCTTTACATCCCAAGTACGTTGACCATTATAAGATTCTTCTAGAGGTAAATACATATTGTCCATTACCTCAGCATAAAGCTCATCAGGATATTCATCAGTATCAAAAATTAAATCAATATCCCTATTGATCTTGCGTTGAAAATCTCCGCCTCCATATGTATTTAGCATGTAACTTTCATAAGCATTAAGATCATCTGGATTAGAATCTAAGTAGGCAAAGTCTCCAATATCTCCATCACCAGGAGTTCTCCCTTCTAAATCAGCCATCTCAGCAAGATTTAATCTTAAGATAGAATCTCTCACCCAATATACAAAAGAGCGGTACTCGCTATTTGTAATTTCAGTCTCATCCATATAAAATGCGCGTACAGTTGCAGTTTTGGTAGGAGCATCTTGCACACCGGCTATATCATCATCAGATTTACCCATAATGAAGGCACCTCCCGGAACTAAAGTCATTCCGTAAGGTTCTTCCGAATGGTATTTTTTACCTTTAACACTTACTAATTGTCCGCGATCGCCAGAATTACAATTGGCTACCAAAACTAATACAGTGGTAAGTAAAATAAACTTTTTAATATTCATAGTAACTCTAGGTTAAATTAGTGGTCATTAATTTTAAGGTCGTAAACATATTTATATATTTTCGAAAAAACAACTTTTTTCCATTTTTTTTTGCATTTCAACCTTAAAAAAGTGTATTTCATCGATGAAATTCAATTAAAACTCCGATGAATTGCACATTTTAGAAGCTATTCTTCCTGTAGGCTTTATACCACCTTTCTGGTATTTCACCCTTCAAAGCGTGCAGATAATCGGCATGCATGCATGGTAATAACGTATGCTTTTTTAATTTATTATTAACATCTGGTAAAAATGGAATTTCAATCCACCAACGATTAGTTTTTAGACTTTTATAAAAGATCAATTCGTCATCATCAACTAACACATTAAACTTTTGATAGTGCTTTTCATTTGTAAAATTATCATCCTTAATTCTACAATTAACCCCTTCAATAAAATACCATATGATCTGCGCAATTAACATAGAACTGGCATTATCGTTTCTTGAGTTATGGTATTCATAAATACCAAATGACGAAACCTTATTACTAATACCAGCATATCTGCTAATGGCACACATCTCCTTTCCAGAAAAACCATTTGGTGAGTACTTTTGGTTATCACTTACTTCTGATGCTCGTACCGACTTTAAATCAATAGATACAATATGAGCATCACGCAGAAGTGGTTCTACCATATTTATATCTGCTGAAACTTCTCCTAGTCTATAAGATTCGAAATAAAGCTTTTCCATAAGATCAATCTCTTCTTGAGAATTAAAATAGGTTTGATAACCAATTGTAGAGTAATTGAAGAGATTATAAGGTTCTTCAACTATAACCTTACCTACATAACTATTATTTTTAATTGGAAGGTTGGCATCACCTAAATCAAAATTAGTGTCTATATTGACAATATTTACCATTGGCATAATATTATCATAAGCTCGGTAATTTGAAAAGGTTAAATCTTGACTACCACCTAATATTATAGGTATAATATTTTTTTCTAACAATACTGCAATAGCGGTTCTGATAGCGAAGTATGTATCATCAACGGATTCACCTGGATCAATATCTCCTAAATCTGCAATTGTATTAAACCAATTTCCGGGAAATAGTGAGTATAAAGATACACGTATGGAATCAAAATGGAGTTTAGTACCAATGTAATTGACATCATTTCTTGTTTCCTTTACACCAATGATGGCTAATTGCACATCATCTAAATCTGGGATACCATTTTGTCTTGAGTGGACTTTGATTTTTTTTCCTAGCGCTTGTTGCGCTAATAGTTCTTTTTGAGCTAGTACCGCATCTGAAACAGGCGTTAGAAAATTAAAATTCATTTAAACTATTTCTTTTTAGCTGTTGTTTTTTTCGTGGTTCTTTTCTTTTTAGGAGCATTCTTTTCAAGTAGTGCTTTGGCTTCCTCGAGAGTCATTTTACTCACATCAACCGTTTTTGCTAGCTCAACTTTTTGCTTACCTTTTATTACGTTATGCCTTCCCCATCTAGCTTTTTCAACTCGGATACCTTCAGTCTCCCATACATGAATAAGCTTGTCTTTTTCCTTTTGGATTTTATCCTCGATCAAAGTTACGATGTCTTCTTCAGATAGATTATCCCAATCATATTTTTTATTAACATTTATAAACATGTTATTCCATTTAATAAATGGCCCAAATCTCCCCTTACCTTTTGTAACATCTAATCCTTGATACATATATATAGGTGCGTCAGCTTTTTCCTTTTCTTTTATATAAGTAATTGCTTCGTCTAATTCTACACTTAATGGATCTACTCCTTTTGGCAAAGACACAAACTTTTTACCAAAACGCACATAAGGCCCAAATCGTCCATTGTTCACTTCTACTTCTTCATCCTTATAATGTCCCAGAGCTTTTGGAAGTTGAAAAAGGCTCATTGCCTCTTCAAAGGTAATTGAACTTAATTGTTGGTCTGGCCCTAAACTCGCAAATTGAGGCTTTTCCTCATCTTCTGACGTTCCTATTTGAACCATCGGCCCAAACCTCCCTAGCCTTACACTTACTTGACGACCAGTTTTTGGATCTTCACCCAAAATTCTTTCTCCTGATTCGCGCTCTGCATTCTCACTAACATCTTCTACTTGTGGGTGAAACCCTTTGTAGAAATCCTTCATCATTTCTCTCCAGTTCTCTTTACCTTCTGCTATATCATCAAAACTCTCTTCTACCTTAGCAGTAAAATTATAGTCAAGAATAGACTCAAAATGATTTACAAGAAAATCAGTTACTATTGTACCAATATCAGTTGGCACTAACTTACCTTTATCAGAACCTACGCGTTCTGACAAGTTCTTTTCTTTAATACTATTTGTCTCTAAAATGAGTTGAGTGTAAGAGCGTTCAGCGCCATCTACACTGCCCTTTTCTACATAATTTCTATTCTGAATTGTAGAAATTGTTGGTGCATAAGTCGAGGGACGCCCAATACCTAATTCTTCTAATTTTTTTACTAATGATGCCTCCGTATATCTTGCAGGAGGTCTTGTAAATCTTTGAGTGGCTGTAATAAACTTATTGGCTAAGCTATCAGCAACTTTCAATTCTGGCAGTAAACCAGATTGTTCCACATTCTCATCATCACTACCTTCCAAGTAAACTTTGAGGAAACCATCAAATGTTATCATCTCTCCATTAGCAACAAACTGTTCATTCACAGTTTGTGATGAATCTACTTTTATTTTAACATTGGTACGCTCTAATCTTGCCTCACTCATTTGCGATGCAATAGCACGTTTCCAAATTAAATCATAAAGACGCGATTGATCACGTTCTGCATTTACATTATGATTAGCAAAATTTGTTGGTCTAATGGCTTCATGAGCCTCTTGCGCACCTTTAGATTTCCCTTTGTAATTTCTTGGCTTACTATATTGTGTCCCAAAAGAAGTTACAATGGCTTCTTCAGCCCCTTGTTTAGCCTCATTTGATAAATTAACACTATCTGTTCTCATATAGGTAATTAAACCAGCTTCATATAACCGTTGCGCATTACTCATAGTCCTGCTCACCGAAAAACCAAGTTTTCTAGCAGCTTCTTGTTGTAGCGTTGAAGTTGTGAATGGAGGAGCAGGTGATTTTTTAACTGGTTTCTTTTCAAGATCAGAAACCCTGTAAGATGCCCCCAAATTCTTATTCAAAAAGTCTTCTGCTTCAGTTTTAGAAGTAAAGTTTTTAGGTAATTTTGCTCTAAAACTAGAACCATCTGCTGTTATAAATTCAGCATCTACACGATACGATGCCTGAGGATTAAATTGCTGAATATCACGCTCACGCTCAACAATTAATCTAACTGCAACAGATTGCACTCTTCCTGCGGATAATCCCCCTTTAACCTTACGCCATAAAACAGGTGATAATTCATATCCTACAATTCTATCCAATACACGTCGCGCTTGCTGCGCATCAACAAGATTGTAATCAATACTACGTGGATTTTCAATTGCTTTATTTATTGCCTTTTTTGTAATCTCTGAAAATACAATACGCCTAGTTTTCTCATTATCTAGTGCTAATGTTTCTGCTAAATGCCATGCAATCGCCTCTCCTTCTCTATCTTCATCACTAGCCAACCAAACTAGTTCAGCTTTTTTTGCTAAATCTTTTAATTTTTTAACAACATCTTTTTTATCCTTTGAGACTTGATATTTAGGTTTAAAATCACCTTCTACATCAACACCAAGTTCCTTAGAAGGAAGATCTGCAATATGTCCGAAACTAGACTCGACCTTATAATCCTTTCCGAGAAATTTTTCTATGGTTTTAGCCTTTGCTGGCGACTCAACTATTACTAAATTCTTTGGCATTCTTCGTTTTTTTGAGGTTACAAATGTATATGAAAATAAATTTACAATCCTAATTTGTGATTTTTTGAACCCCTCAAAAGAGCATATTTTGAACGAATTACAAACAATTAAGCCTTACTTTTAGTAAGGCTTAATTTAAGTATGTTAATTTAATTATAATTAATAGGTATAAGAAATAGAATCCTCATAATCTTCAAGATTAAATGTAATTTCATCTTCACCTTCAACCTGAAGATCAGTTAAATCAAAAGATACTTCTTTTGTAAATATCGCGAGACACGCTTCCTGGTTAACTAATATCAATGTTATATTCCTTTGAACAGGAAACGACTCCATAACGTCTTCAGATGCTAATAACAAAAAATCCCATGTATCTCCACTACAACCACTAGCCGACACTTCAAAGTTTAGACAGTCTTCCACTACCTCGGCACTAACTATTTGATAAAAATCAGATTGGGCACCTTGATATAAACTATTATCTGCTATAGCGAATTGATCACACTCTGTTTTTGGAACTTCAACAACATCGTCGTCACATGTTGTATTTAAAAACAAAATGCAAAAAACAATACACTTTAAAAGTATGGTATACCTCATTTTTAATCTTTAATTATAAGATTAAAAATACATTAATTGGTTGCGCATTTAAATGTTAAATTAAATTTTTATTAAACTGCCAGATTGTCATATTCTGTAAATTAATCCTATCTTTGCATACTTATTGAATGCAATAGAATTCATTATTAAAGATGGAAAAGACTATAGACGAGAACAAACAGGGAGAAGCCTTGATTCTAGATACTAAAGAGGGCAACTCAAAGAAGCTTTTTATTGAAAGTTATGGTTGTCAAATGAATTTTAGTGACAGCGAAATCGTTGCTTCAATATTAAGTGACCAAGGTTTTAATACCACACAACAATTAGAAGAGGCAGATTTGGTTCTTGTAAATACTTGCTCTATTCGTGATAAAGCAGAACAAACGGTCAGAAAGCGTTTGGAAAAATACAATGCTGTAAAACGTATTAACCCTAACATGAAGGTTGGTGTTTTAGGTTGTATGGCAGAACGACTAAAAAGTAAATTCCTAGAAGAGGAGAAAATTGTTGATCTGGTTGTTGGACCAGATGCCTATAAAGATTTACCCAATTTACTAGCGGAAGTGGATGAAGGACGAGATGCTATTAATGTTATTCTATCTAAAGAAGAAACATATGGCGACATTTCTCCCGTAAGACTAAACTCTAATGGTGTAACTGCTTTTGTATCAATTACTCGAGGATGTGATAACATGTGTACATTTTGTGTAGTTCCTTTTACGAGAGGTAGAGAACGTAGTAGAGACCCGCAGAGCATTATAGAAGAAATAAACGATTTATGGTCTAAAGGATATAGAGAAGTTACTTTATTAGGACAAAATGTGGACAGCTACCTATGGTATGGTGGTGGTTTGAAAAAGGATTTTGAAAAAGCTTCAGATTTCCAAAGAGCAACAGCTGTAAATTTTTCTAATCTGTTAGAACTATGCGCTAAAGCACAAGCAAAAATGCGATTTAGATTTTCTACATCTAACCCTCAAGATATGACTCTAGATGTTATTGAAACGATGGCTAAATTCGAGAATATCTGCAATTATATTCACCTACCTGTACAGAGTGGAAGTGATAGGATATTAAAAGCCATGAACCGCCTGCATACGCGTCAAGAATATTTTGAGTTGATTGATAATATTAAAAGACTCATTCCTGATTGTGCTATATCCCAAGATATGATTTCTGGATTCCCAACTGAAACTGAAAAAGATCATCAGGACACGTTAAGCCTAATGGAATATGTTAAGTATGATTTTGGGTTTATGTTTGCCTATTCTGAACGTCCAGGAACTCTTGCAGCAAGAAAATTAGAGGATGACATACCTGAGGATGTAAAGAAAAGACGCTTAAATGAAATTATTCAGCTTCAACAAAAGCATAGTCTTTTGAGAACACAGAAGCATGTAGGAAAAATTGAAGAAATCTTAATAGAAAAAGAATCAAAACGATCTGACCAACATTGGTCCGGAAGAAATAGTCAAAACACAGTTGTTGTTTTTCCTAAAGAGCACTATAAAGTTGGTGAGTTTGTAAATGTAAAAATTAATGACTGCACAAGCGCAACACTGATTGGTCAAGCTGTGGATTATTCACAAAACAACTAACAATGGAATCTGTTCAAGCCATAAAACAACGCTTTGGGATAATAGGCAATGATCCCAAACTTAATCGTGCCTTAGAGAAGGCCATTCAGGTTGCACCAACCGATATTTCAGTTTTGGTTACTGGTGAAAGTGGTGTAGGTAAAGAAAGTGTTCCAAAAATTATTCATCAATTATCACACAGAAAACATGGGAAATATATTGCTGTAAACTGTGGTGCTATACCAGAAGGTACAATTGATAGTGAATTATTTGGACATGAAAAAGGCGCTTTTACTGGTGCTACTCAAACCCGTTCAGGTTATTTTGAGGTTGCAGATGGTGGTACAATTTTTTTAGATGAAGTTGGTGAATTACCTCTTACCACTCAGGTTCGCCTATTACGTGTTTTAGAAAATGGTGAATTTATTAAAGTAGGATCGAGTAAAGTTCAGAAAACAAATGTTAGGATTGTGGCCGCTACTAATATTAATATGTTTGAGGCCATTAAAAAAGAAAGATTTAGAGAAGACCTTTACTATAGATTAAGTACAGTAGAGATTAATCTACCCGCACTGAGAGAAAGGAAAGACGATATTCATTTGTTGTTCAGAAAGTTTGCCAGCGACTTTGCCTTAAAATATAAAATGCCCACAGTTAAACTCGAGGATGACGCCGTAGGACTTTTATTAAAATACCGTTGGAATGGAAATATCCGCCAATTGAGGAATGTGGCTGAACAAATCTCTGTTTTAGAGCAAAACAGAACCATAAATAGTACAACTTTAAAACAATATTTACCTAATGCCGGAAATAATTTACCAGCAGTTATAAGCACTACAAAACCTGAAAGTGATTTTAGTAGTGAACGCGAGATTTTATACAAGGTTTTATTTGATATGAAAAGTGACCTTAATGACCTTAAAAAGCTCACAATGGAACTGATGAAGAAAGGTAGTGTTTCTGATGTTCAAAAAGAGCATGAACATCTTATCCAAAAAATATATGGTGAGGATGATCAAGACCCTATAAAAACGAACACTGTTGTTGATGATCTCGAAGTGCTATCAATACCAGAACATACTGAGACAATTGAGAATAAAACCTTGGAAGTAGAGGATAAATATCATTTTGCTGAAGAAATTGAAGAGGAAGAAACACTTTCATTGCATGATAAAGAATTAGAATTGATTAAAAAATCTTTAGAACGTCATAACGGGAAGCGTAAGCTAGCAGCTGCGGAGCTAGGCATTAGTGAACGAACCCTTTACAGAAAAATAAAGCAATACGATCTTTAAGATAAAATTATGAAGGAAGTAGAAATATTTTTGATTAGAAAGTCGTTTAGACCAAACAGTTCTGAAGCGATAGGAAAGGAAGCTGAAGACTTAATTAATGAAAAAACATTATCAAGGGTATCGATTAATCAATGTTGATTTTGATTTTGCGGACAATGCAGGTTACATTTATGCCTTTAATACAATGAAACGACCAAACACATATTAAATGAAAGATTTAAAGTTAATTATTGTTTTAGGACTCATTATTTCAGTGACAAGTTGTGGTATTTATTCATTTACTGGAGCCGATACCGGAAATGCAAAAACCTTTCAAGTAAATTTCTTTCAAAATAACGCACAACTAATTGAGCCTGGGTTAGATATTGACTTTACAAATGCATTACAAGACCTTGTTCAAAATCAGACCAATTTAAATTTAGTGACAGATAATGGTGATTTGATTTTTGAAGGTGAGATTACTGAGTATAGAATCGCTCCCATGACGGCCACTGCTCAAAATACTGCAGCACAGAACAGACTTACCATGGCAGTTAATGTGAGATACTTTAATAGTTTAGATGAAGAAAAAGATTTTGAGCAACGCTTCACATTCTTTTTTGATTATCCTGCTGAGGTTCAGTTATCAAGTGTAAAGAGTGAGGCCCATGAAGTACTTTTTGAAAGAATAACACAAGATATATTTAATACATCATTAGCCAATTGGTAATATATGCAACTTCAAGACCTTACATATTTATTACAACATCCTGAAGCAATTACCAGCTCTCAAACAGAAGCGCTTGCAAAAAAGATTAAACAATATCCATACTTTCAACCTTTACATGCACTTTATTTAAGAGGACTCAAGCAAAAAGATAGCTACAAATACAACAATACACTTAAAGTCACGGCTGCACATACAACAGATAGAAGTGTGCTATTTGATTATATCACTTCCGAGACTTTTAATCAAAATGAAATTTCCCAACAGATAAAGCAAACTACCGAGTATATTAAGTCGATAAGCGTAAAGGAAGTAGATGATATTTCAGTAAATAAAAGTGTTACAATAGACGATGCTTTAAAGGAGCACATAAAAGCAACGGAAGGTGTTTTAGACCCTCAATTATTTAAAGCAAGGGAGAAACCTGAAAGAATTATTGAAGAAGAAGTTCCGAAAATTGAAGATTCAATTATATCAGTTGATGTTAAGAATATTAAACCTGATGACAAACTGAATATTGGAAAACCTTTAGAGTTTGACAAAACCGAAAGTCATTCATTTGCTGAATGGTTAAAAATTACAAGTTTCAAGCCAATTGTAAGATCCTATGAGGAGCAACAACCTCAAATTGAAATAAAGGACAAATCTCCCATTCAAAACAAGTTAGATATAATAGATAAATTTATAAGCGACAATCCAAAGATAAAACCAGTTGCACATTATCAACCAAAACCAAAATTGATTAATAATGATAAAGATATCTCTGATAGTTTAATGACAGAAACTTTAGCAAGGATATATTTAGAGCAGAAAAACTATAATAAAGCCATTCAATCTTACAAGATTTTAAGTTTGAAATATCCAGAAAAAAGTAGTTTCTTTGCAGACCAAATAAAATTAATAGTAGAATTAAAGGATAATAATATATAAAATGAGTGCATTTACAATATTTCTAGTACTAATCGTAATCGTAGCGTTTCTACTCGTTGTAGTAATTATGGTACAGAATCCTAAAGGAGGCGGCCTATCCTCTTCTTTTGGAGGTGGTGGCACACAACAATTAGGTGGTGTTAAGAAAACAGGAGACTTTCTAGATAAAAGTACTTGGTTTTTGGCGACAGCATTAATTGTACTAATTTTAGCTTCAAACTTAACTATGGAGTCTAATACAACTGTGGAGTCTAAAGCGTTAGACACAACGGAAGATACTACACTTCCTCCATTGAATACAACACCAACAACTGATGATACTTCTGGTGATAGTGACACTACCAACGAGTAATGCAACTATAAGAAAACAAAAGCCAGCTCAATGAGCTGGCTTTTTTATTACTGTAAGTTTGTCAGTCTAATTGTCTTGGCATAATTTTCGAACGGTAATTTAGCATTAAAACAATAATTAATTAATAAAAACTTAAATAGAATGGGCTTAAACATTAAACCTTTAGCAGACCGAGTTCTTGTAGAACCAATGGAAGCTGAAACAACTACAGCTTCTGGTATTATTATTCCTGATAATGCAAAAGAAAAGCCGCAAAAGGGAACTGTAGTTGCCGTTGGAAACGGCAAAAAAGACGAACCTTTAACTGTTAAGGTTGGTGACACTGTATTATATGGAAAGTATGGAGGAACCGAACTTAAATTAGAAGGCAAAGACTATTTAATGATGCGCGAGAGTGACATCTTGGCAATTGTTTAATCTATTTACAAATCAATTAAAACTTATTACAAAATGGCAAAGGATATAAAATTTGATATCGAAGCACGTGACGGGTTAAAACGTGGCGTTGATGCTTTAGCAAATGCAGTAAAAGTAACATTAGGACCAAAAGGACGTAATGTTATCATTGGAAAATCATTTGGTGGTCCTTCAGTGACCAAAGATGGAGTTTCAGTAGCAAAAGAAATTGAATTAGAAGACGAGTTAGAAAACATGGGTGCTCAAATGGTTAAAGAAGTTGCTTCTAAAACCAATGATTTGGCTGGTGATGGTACAACTACGGCAACAGTATTAGCTCAGGCTATTGTGAAAGAAGGTCTTAAGAATGTCGCTGCTGGTGCAAATCCAATGGATTTAAAACGTGGCATCGATAAAGCAGTTGAAGCTATCACAGGAGATTTAGAAAAGCAAGCTAAAAAAGTTGGTAATTCTTCAGAGAAAATTCAACAAGTAGCTTCAATTTCTTCAAATAACGATAGTACCATAGGTGAACTTATTGCTAAAGCATTTGGTAAAGTAGGTAAAGAAGGTGTTATCACAGTTGAGGAGGCAAAAGGAACAGATACATATGTCGACGTTGTTGAAGGTATGCAGTTTGACAGAGGTTACCTTTCTCCTTACTTTGTAACAGACGCTGATAAAATGATCGCAGATCTAGAAAACCCATACATCTTATTATTTGATAAGAAGATTTCGAATTTACAAGAAATCCTTCCAATATTAGAGCCAGTTGCACAATCTGGACGTCCATTATTAATTATTGCTGAGGATGTAGAAGGACAGGCATTGGCTACATTAGTTGTAAACAAACTTAGAGGTGGCTTAAAAATTGCCGCAGTTAAAGCTCCAGGATTTGGTGACAGACGTAAGGCAATGTTAGAAGACATCGCCATCTTAACTGGTGGAGTTGTAATCTCTGAAGAAAGAGGATTCTCGCTAGAAAATGCTGATCTTACTATGCTGGGTACTGCTGAAACAGTTACAATTGACAAAGACAATACTACAATTGTTAATGGTGAAGGTAAAGCTACAGATATCAAGGCAAGAGTTAATCAAATAAAAGCTCAAATAGACACAACAACTTCAGATTATGATAGAGAAAAACTACAAGAGCGTTTAGCTAAATTAGCAGGTGGTGTTGCAGTATTATATGTTGGTGCGGCATCAGAAGTTGAAATGAAAGAAAAGAAGGATCGTGTAGATGATGCTTTACATGCAACTAGAGCTGCTGTAGAAGAAGGTATTGTTGCTGGTGGTGGTGTTGCTTTAGTAAGAGCAAAGAAAACCCTAGAGAAATTAGAAACTGAAAATTTAGATGAAACTACAGGTGTTCAAATAGTAAATAAAGCTATTGAATCTCCATTGAGAACTATAGTCGAAAATGCTGGTGGTGAAGGTTCAGTTGTAATCAATAAAGTACTTGAGGGTAAAAAAGATTTTGGATATGATGCTAAGTCTGAAAAATATGTTGACATGCTCAAAGCTGGTATTATTGATCCTAAGAAAGTAACTCGTATCGCATTAGAAAATGCGGCATCTGTTGCTGGTATGATCTTAACTACGGAATGTGCTTTAGTGGATATTAAAGAAGACACTCCTGCAATGCCTCCAATGGGTGGTGGCGGAATGCCAGGCATGATGTAGTCATATATAGAAAAATCATAACTATATATAAAAAGCCTCAACAATTGTTGAGGCTTTTTTTGTTTTATTTTCCTGAAGATTTTTTAAGTTTTCCCTCATGGTCTTTCACTGCATCTTTGTCTCGATACTTACAACAAGGGTGCACAGAATTATAAGCTTCTTCTGTTGCTTTAATTTCTTTGGTATCGTGTCCTACGTCAGCTAATTTTTGTGCAATTGTTTTAAGATTCGTTTTACCCTCATCATAAATAAGTTTAAGCTCGTGTGTATCTACACTCCAAACAGCAGATTTAACTCCTTTTGTTCTAATTGCAGCTTTTTCGATTCGTTCTTTACACATCATGCAAACACCATCTACTTCCATACTCACCTTTGTATTTTTATTTTGAGAAAAAGCAATCATCCCAAAACAAAGGGCTAATAGAGTTATTATATTTTTCATGTTTTTATTTTTTAAATTTTCTTAATTCATTTTAAATCTAAGTCCTGCATAATACATGCTTCCAAAAATAGGACCATACACAAAGTTACTATCAAAATTTGAACCAAATGGGTTATCTGGGCTAATAATTGGGTTGGACTGTCTCACATTTGTTACATTTTCTCCTCCAATATAAATTTCAAAACTTGGCGAAAACACCTTAGTCATTTGTAGATTTAAAGTTCCAATTGTAGGTGAATATTCATCTAATTGAAATTCAGGTGCGCTTGCATCAGTATTGGGGAAACGCTGTTTGCTCAACCAGTTATACGTTGCATCGAATTTCCATTGCGATCCATTTGTGGTCAACTCCGTTTTGTAAGATGCATTTGCAAACAGACGATGTTTGGGGATCAGCGGATTATCTAACCTACCACTTAAATAATCTGTTTGAATATCATAAAACTTATAAGCCATTCGGAAATCAAAATTTTCGAAGGCATTATAATTAAACTCTAACTGAAAACTATTTGCAAAACTTTCACCTTCTAGATTGTAAAAATTTATTTCAGATGGATTTTCCCAATCAGTTATAACCTGATTTTCAAAATCTGTTCTATAAAAATCTAGTGTAACATCTGCTTTTCTCTCAAAAAGATTAAATCCTTGTAAATAGCTAAAACCATAATTCCATGCAATCTCCGGATCTAAACCGTAAATCTTCCCACCCATTCCAAGAATATTAATTTGCCTAGAACTCGAGAACATATTTTGAGTCTCAGCAAAAATATTGGCACTTTTTATACCTCTACCAATTGAAGTCCTAAATGCGGATTTTTCCCAAGGTGTATACCTAACATGTAATCTTGGTGTTATAAAAAATCCAAATCTATTATGTTGGTCTGCTCTAATACCAGCAGTTAATGTCAACTTATCTAAATCATCATAAGAATATTCAAAGAAGCCTCCAAACGAGTTCTCTGTACGTTCATAATTATCAATATTGACCAACTCATCATAATTATCGTAGGTGAAAGTTAGTCCCGTTTTAATTTTATGCCTTGAATCTGTGATAATACTGTTATATACCAAATTTGAATAAAAACTTGTATGCTTTATATCGTATACATTTAACCCAAAATAAGATTCTTGATTATGTTGACTAAATGCTGTTTGAAAGCCTAAACTCTGATATGGGATTTCAGGATTAACATAACCAAGTTTGGTAGTTACCTCAAATCGTTCTGTATCTATCTCGCTTCCCCAAAAATTTATAGTACCCATGTCACGACCTGGATCAAAATCAATTTGTCCAGACTGAGTGTTATCGTTAATATATCTAAGATTTATAAAACTGACTACACCTTTTACTGGATTCGTGTATTGCCACCTATTCATGATATTAATTTGCTCTTTTAAAGGGACATCTAAAAAAGAATCATCATTTCTATCAAACTTTTGATTTCGGAGATTACCATGGATATATAATCCACCACTCCATCTATCGGATACTTTTTTATTAATGTGGGTATTTAATTCTAGTCGTCCATTAATCCCTGCATACGTATTTACAAACAACTTGTTGTCAGTAATTGGTTTTACAAGTTCTGCATTAATTTGGCCTGCAATACTTTCAAAACCGTTCACCACACTTCCTGCACCTTTGGTAATCTGTATACTCTCAACCCAAGTTCCTGGTATAAAACTTAATCCATATGCTTGAGAAGCTCCACGAATTGCTGGGATATTTTCTGTTGCAATTAATATATAAGGGGAATTGAGCCCTAACATTTTTATCTGCTTAGTGCCCGTAACCGCATCGGCAAAATTGACATCAATTGATGGGTTGGTTTCAAAACTTTCTGAGAGATTACAGCATGCCGCTTTTAATAATTCCTCACTACTAACCGTGAACGTGTTAGTAGCTTTTAAGTAGGACTTTGTAGTGGCCTGTTTTCGTGATGTCACGGTTACTGCATCTAATTCATCCGATGATTGTAACACGTGCTTTATATATCTGTTCTCACTGACAATTACGGTATCAGTTTTAAAGCCAACATAACTTATTACAAGTTTGTTATAGGAAAACTTATATGGCAATGAAAATGTTCCATCTTCAGCCGTAACTGCACCTACTGTTGAGTTGAGCCAGAATACATTAGCTCCTTGTAATGGCACTTCTTTAGAACTACTGTTTTCTAAAACAACCCCTTTTAATTGTTCTTGGGAATAACCTATAAACCCAATGCTTATAAATAAAATGTATAAATATTTTTTCATGATTTAATTATAAAAATAACGTATGCACTATTCAGTGCTCTCTTAATTTTTGAGTTGTTACTTCTTAATCAAATGAGATAAGTTTCATCTAAAACATGTATGTCTTTGATGATTTTGGGAGGTTTGTAATACTTGTGCGGTATTATTGGTTTTGCTACCGTCTCAAACAGAAACGTATAACTAAGGACATAAGACACTAAAGTAGTATATGTATCTTTTTCAATAGATTGAAAGTCTTTAACGGTCAATTCATCCTGACCTTCAATTATAACTACGATATCCTTGCAACAGGGTTTTTTAACATAACTAATATCTTCAGCACCTATACCACCACATTTTTTTGCCTGGCTAAAAATTGCAGTGTCAACTAAATGATTACCACAATAGTGTTTCTCAACAGTGAATGAAAATGTTGAAAAGAGCACTAAAAATGCTAGGAATAAAGAAAAGGACTTATGTAAAACAGTTGCTTTCACATTGCAAACCTACAAAATAAATTAAAAGATGAGATGAGTTTTATATTAGTCTTAACGATTCAATTTATAATAATAAAACGCTGGCAACAGAAGTATTAACAACAATGGCTGAATTAAAAATCGTCTTATATTAAAAAATAAATAATAATTTTCTTGCTTAGGATTAATTACAAAATATAAAAATGATGTCATTAAGGCTATGTATGCTAGTGTATAAATAAGTGTACTAAACTTTAAAATGCCCTTGTACTTAAAGATTACAAATAGTATTGCTAATGAAACCAAAGTATTTAACAAATATCTCAAACTCGTAAAAAATACCAGTTTTGCCACTTCACGACGTGGACTATCCATATACAAATAATCATTTTCAAAAAAGGAAAGGTATGGATCATAAAATAAAACATCCTCAAAAGCACGTATTAAAACGAGTATCAAAAAAAGAACAAACAAGATGATATATTTCACAACTCTAGGTATTGACTTTTTTCTTTTTTGCAAATTTATTAACCCAAATCATCCATAGAATAAATACTGTTCCATAAATAACAATTGGAAAAATAACAGTGTGTAAAATTTCTCTTCGCCAAGGATAATGGTATAAACAGGCAGACAAGATAACAATTCTTATGAGGTTAAAAGCATATATAATTATACTCCCAGCTAAACAATACAAAAATGTTGTTTTAAAATTATCAGCAAACGCGATTACAAAAGATAAAAACAAAACTATTATACTTATGGCATTGCAACCTTCAATAATTCGTGCCACAAACTTTCCGTTAATTACAACTTTCATTGAAGGCTCAGTTTCATGAGGAAAGACTTCAGTATCATAACCAATCACATCTAGTAAGTTTTCGGTTTGATTTGCCACTATATGTGTCGCATAGTCAGGATAATACAATAAACCGTCAGAATTACTGAGATATATTTTATACCCAATTGTAAGAACTGTATAAACTAATACAAAGGTTAGTATAAAACGTATTACAAGTTTATATTTAATTAAAATTGATCTCAACAATTAGATGTGTTAGTTTGTTGTTAAATTTATAAAAACAGTATTTCAAAATAGTGCATTTTGAATACTTTTACCAAAAGTTTTTCAACTTATGAACCTTATTCATTTAAAACCAGAAGTAAAATCAATAATAAATCAATCGGAAATTACCCTAGATGAACGATTATATAAGATTTGTGAATTACTAGAATCCAATGTTGACCATTATAATTGGGTTGGTTTTTATTTTAAAAATGGCAACAAAGAAGAATTGAAATTAGGACCTTATGTTGGTGAACCAACCGATCATACAATAATTCCTTATGGAAAAGGTATTTGTGGACAAGTTGCTGTAAGCAATCAGAATTTTGTTGTTCCAGACGTTTCAGCTCAAGATAATTACATTGCCTGTAGTATTACAGTTAAGGCCGAGATTGTAGTACCAATTTTTGTGAATGGTGAAAACATAGGTCAAATAGATATAGATTCTAATACTCCTGATCCTTTTACTGAAGCTGACGAACGCTTCCTTGAATTTGTTTGTGAAGAGGTTTCACATATTTTAGCTTAAATTACATTCCTGTTCTAATTGCTTCAACGGGATCTAATCTAGAAGCCGATAACGCTGGTATTAAACCAGAAATCAAACCTATAAAGGACGATATTAAAATACCTAATAGCATATTTCTAAAGGACAAAACAAATTCAAAATCTTCAGAGAGATTGTTTCCTATTATCGTGCCGATCCAAACCATAAACAAACCAACTACACCACCAACAATTGCTAGTATTATTGCTTCAAATAAAAACTGAAACAATATAAACTTATTCTTAGCACCTAAAGACTTTTGTATACCTATTAAATTGGTTCTCTCTTTTACACTAACAAACATAATATTGGCAATACCGAAACCACCAACCAGCAAGGAGAACCCACTAATAATCCAACCAATTAAATTCATCGTGCCAATAATGCCATCAATGGCATCTTGAAGTCCGGATATAACACTAATAAAAAACGTATCTATTTCATCTGGTTTTAAGCCTCTACGATTTCGTATTAACTGCACTACTTCTGCTTTTAAACCTGCTATATCTGAATCTTTTTCTGGTTTGATGATTATAATATTTCTGAAATTTTTATTGTTATCACCAAACCGTTTTCTTACATAATTGGCAGGAAGAAATATTGACTCGTCATTACTATCACCAAAAAGTCCTGAACCTTCTTTTTTGACAACTCCTATAACTGTAAATTTTTGTCCATACAGCCGTACTTTCTTTCCTATGGGTTCAAAATCACCAAACAAGGATTTAGCAATTTCCGAGCCTATAACCACAACTGGCCTACCAGCATTAGATTCAGATTCAGTGTAAAACCTACCTTTTTCAAATTCCAAAACTTGGATATCTGTGAATTCATTAGAAACCACCACAGTATTAATACTGCTTACCTGTTCAGATTCATACCTTATGTTTTCACGCCTAACAAATAATTGAAAAGCAACATGCTCTGCACCATTAAGATTTGCCTTTAGATACTTATACTCATTATAAGAAATCTCATCAAATGTCTCCCTTTTCCATCTTGGCACGTCAGTTGGGCCAAATGAAAAACTGGCCAAGTACATGGTATTACTATCTAATGCACTAAGAGATTCTCTAATATTTTTATCTAATGAATCTACTGCTGCCAATACAGCAATAATAGAAAATATGCCAATTGTAACGCCCAGTAAGGAAAGGAATGTCCTTAATTTATTGTTGCGTAGCGCATTAAATGCAAATGAAAAGCTTTCTTTAAATAAACGTAGATATACGAGCATGGTTACATTGAAACGGTTAAAGATAGTTGCTTTTCAATTATTATGATATTCCTAAAAGCTTAAATATATTTTTTGTGAATTACATACCTGTTCTAATGGCTTCCACAGGATCTAATTTTGATGCTGAAAAAGCCGGTATTACACCAGATATAAGACCAATTAAGGTAGATAATCCAAAACCTAGAAACATGTTTGCAAATGAGAGCACAAACTTAAAGTCTTCTACAAATCCATTCATTATGAGCGATATTATCCACACTAGGAATAAACCTACTAAACCACCAACTACAGCAAGAATTGTTGCTTCGAATAGAAACTGTAACAATATGAATCTGTTTTTAGCGCCAAGCGATTTTTGAATACCAATTAAATTGGTGCGTTCTTTAACACTCACAAACATAATATTGGCAATACCAAAGCCACCAACTAACAATGAGAATCCGCTAATAACCCAACCTACAGTATTCAAACCAGCAATTATTGCGTCTATAAAAGAAACTAATCCCGAAAGTTTATTAACAAAAAAATCATCTTCTTCATCAGCTTTCAATCCTCGATAATTTCTGAATTTCTGCTTCAAAACGCTTTCAAATGCACCAATATCAACATCTTTTTTTGGTTTTATAACCACAGCTCCAGGTAAACCGTCTACACCACCATTTCTAAATTGTCTTACAAAATTGGCTGGTACAAAACCTTTATCGTCTGGTGAATCCCCAAAATTTGCTCCATATTTTTTTAAAACACCAATTACAGTCAACTTTCTACCATATACCCTCACTACCTTACCTATTGGGTTGGCCTTATCAAACAAATTTTCAGCCAAATTAGAACCAATCACTATAACAGGTGCACCTGTATCAGACTCTAATTCAGAATAAAACCTTCCTTGAACAACCTTCAAATCATCAATAGTATATATGCCATGTGAAATTGGAGTTATGTTTATATTGGTGAGTGTTTCAGCCTGATATCTAATAGTTTCACTACCTCCAAAAATTACATACGCAGACTCTTCAATATCAGGTATATTTCGTCTTACAAACTCATAATCATCGTATTCCGTTTGCGGAAAGTTATCACGCTTCCACCTGGGAACATCAGTTGGGCCAAATGAATATTTTGATAAATAAATTGTGTTCTTATCTAATCCAGAAAGGTTTTCCTTTATGTTTTTGTCAAGTGAATCCACTGCAGCCAAAACAGCAATAATAGAGAAAATCCCAACCGTTACTCCAAGCAACGATAAAAATGTGCGTAGTTTATTATTTCTAAGTGCATTTAAAGCAAAAGAAAAACTCTCTTTAAAAACCCTAAGATAGACTAACATAGATTGTTGTTTTTTCTCTATTTATCAATTAGACGTTTTCAACAATTCATTGTTACAAAAAACTTTAATAAACTGCCAAAATCACCAATAATTTCTTTTTGATTATCCGTATTTTTGGCACATTAAATTTACAACAAACCACTATGAGCAACAAAACCATTTCGTCTGCACTAATTTCAGTATTCAGTAAAGATGGATTAGCACCTATCGTTAAAAAATTAGACGAACTTAATGTAACGATATATTCAACCGGAGGAACAGAAAAATTTATAAAAGATTTAGGGATAAATGTAGTCCCTGTTGAAGATGTAACATCTTATCCCTCAATTTTAGGTGGAAGAGTTAAAACGTTACACCCAAAGGTTTTTGGTGGTATTCTAAATCGTCAAAACCATGATGGCGATGTTGCAGAATTAGCTGAATTTGAAATCCCTCAAATTGATTTGGTAATAGTTGATCTTTATCCGTTTGAAAAAACAGTATCCTCTGGAGCTAGCAATCAAGATATTATTGAGAAAATAGATATCGGTGGTATTTCATTAATTAGAGCTGCAGCCAAAAACTATGCGGACGTTACATGTGTTTCTTCTGTTGAAGACTACAGTGAATTTTTAAATTTACTTAATACTAAAAATGGTGAAACTTCAGTAGAAGATAGACAGCATTTTGCCACTAAAGCATTTAATGTGTCGTCTCACTATGATACAGCCATTTTTAATTATTTTAATAAAAACCATGATCATACTGCGTTAAAAATCAGTGAAACAAATGGCAAAGTATTGCGCTATGGTGAAAACCCTCATCAAAAGGGATTTTTCTTTGGTAACTTTAATGCGATGTTCACAAAGCTTCATGGCAAGGAACTCAGCTACAATAATCTTTTGGATATTGATGCTGCAGTAAATTTAATTTTAGAATTTAAAGGTGAGGCGCCAACATTCGCAATATTAAAGCATAACAATGCTTGTGGTTTTGCGCAACGAAATACTGTTTATCAAGCTTATATAGATGCACTGGCAGGTGACCCTGTTTCAGCCTTTGGTGGTATTTTAATTTCAAATACAGGAATTGACAAAGCAACGGCCGAAGAAATACATAAATTATTCTGTGAGGTTGTAATTGCATCATCATTCAGTAATGATGCCTTAGAAATTTTAAAAGGAAAGAAAAATAGAATCCTTTTAATCCTTAATGATGTGGAGTTACCAAAAAGTACAGTTAGAACATGTCTTAATGGAGCGTTAGTTCAAGAAAGAGATAGCAAAACAGACAGTATTGAAGATTTAAAAACAGTTACTTCAACCTCACCGAATCAAAACGAAATCGGAGATTTAATTTTTGCTTCAAAAATCTGCAAGCATACCAAATCTAACACAATTGTTTTGGCAAAAAATAAACAGCTTTGTGCTAGTGGAACTGGACAAACAAGTCGAGTTGATGCACTAAATCAAGCTATTCATAAAGCCAAATCATTCAATTTTGATCTAAATGGAGCTGTTATGGCAAGTGATGCTTTTTTTCCATTTCCAGATTGTGTAGAAATAGCAGATAATGCAGGTATTACAGCTGTTATTCAACCAGGCGGATCAATTAAAGATGAATTAAGCATCAATTATTGTAACGAAAATAATGTTGCCATGGTCTTTACCGGAACACGTCATTTTAAACATTAAAAAATAAATACGTAATCGACGTATTAAATCGTAGAAATAATGTATAATTTATTACATTTACAGATAGTCAAAAAACTTGATAAAAGAGTAACCCAAATAATTAAATAGCGTATGGGATTTTTTGATTTCCTTACAGAAGAAATCGCAATAGATTTAGGTACTGCAAATACACTTATAATACACAATGATAAAGTTGTGGTAGATAGCCCCTCCATAGTTGCCAGAGATCGAATTAGTGGTAAAATTATCGCTGTTGGTAAAGAGGCGAATATGATGCAAGGTAAAACCCACGAAAACATTAAAACTATTCGCCCTTTAAAGGATGGAGTAATTGCAGATTTTGATGCCTCTGAACAGATGATAAGTTTGTTCATTAAAAATATCCCAGCTTTAAAAAAGAAGTTTTTTAATCCAGCCCTAAGAATGGTGGTTTGTATTCCATCTGGAATTACAGAGGTTGAAATGCGTGCGGTTAAAGAATCATGTGAAAGAGTTAATGGTAAAGAAGTTTACCTTATCCATGAACCTATGGCTGCCGCAATTGGTATTGGCGTAGATATTATGCAACCTAAAGGCAACATGATTGTTGATATAGGTGGTGGAACAACTGAAATTGCAGTTATAGCTTTAGGCGGGATTGTTTGTGATAAATCAGTAAAGGTTGCAGGTGATGTGTTTACAAATGATATTATTTATTACATGCGTACCCAACATAACCTATATGTTGGTGATAGAACTGCAGAAAAAATAAAGATTCAGATTGGTGCAGCCACAGAAGATTTAGAATTGCCTCCTGAAGATATGAGCGTTCAAGGTCGCGATTTACTAACCGGAAAGCCTAAACAGGTTCAAATATCATATCGTGAAATTGCAAAGGCATTAGATAAATCTATTCTAAGAATTGAAGATTCTGTAATGGAGACTTTATCTCAAACTCCGCCAGAATTAGCTGCAGATATTTATAATACTGGTATTTATTTAGCAGGTGGAGGATCTATGCTTCGAGGTCTTGACAAGCGTTTATCCCAAAAAACAGATTTACCGGTTTATATAGCAGAAGATCCATTAAGAGCAGTCGTTAGAGGTACTGGGATTGTGCTTAAAAACTTACCTAAATACAAAAGCGTATTGATTAAATAAAGGATAAATAATGCAACAAATTATCAATTTTGTTATACGAAACAAGACTTTCCTATTGTTTTTGTTGCTTTTTAGTGTTTCCCTAGCCCTCACCATTCAATCTCATTCTTACCATAGAAGTAAGTTTATAAATTCTGCCAGTGCATTGGCAGGTGGTGTTTACGGTACGTTCAATTCAATAGATAAATATTTCAATCTAAAAGATCAAAACAAAATTTTAGTAGAAGAAAACAAGAGATTGAGAAATGAATTATTCAATTTAAATAAACCGATAGATACCAGCTCCTTAGACAATATACAATCGAGGCTAAATTATAGAATAACAACAGCTGAAGTATACAAAAACAGCTATTCATCGACTAATAATTACTTAACAATAAACAAAGGTAAAAAGGATAGTATAAAAGAAGATTTTGGTGTTATATCCCCTAAAGGTATTATAGGTATCATTGATAATACCTCCAACAATTATTCTACTGTTTTGTCTATTTTAAATACCAATAGTAAAATTAATGCAGAAGTTAAAGCTACTAATCATTTTGGCTCATTAGAATGGGATGGAAAATCACCTTATTTGACTCAATTGGTAGATGTTTCAAAATTTGCTCCAATTAAAATTGGGGATACGATAGAAACAGGTGGTCAGTCTGCAATATTTCCAAAAGGAATTGGTATTGGTACGATTGAAAAATTTGAAACTGACATAAGCGGTGACACATATAATATTGAAGTGAAATTATTTAATGATATGACAAATATAGGTACGGTTTATATCATTAATAATTTAGATAAAGAGGAAATTATTAACTTAGAAAGTAGCGTAGATGACTAGTTTTTCTGGTGAACTTAGTCTAAGATTTATTGCATTGCTACTAGTGCAGGTGGTTGTTTGTAATAATATTAATTTCCTGGGTTATATTAACCCATATATATACATAGTATTTATTTTTTTGTTTCCCATTCGAGACAGTAGAATTGTATTACTTCTAATTAGTTTTTTATTAGGCATGTTAGTTGATATGTTTTCAGATTCTGTAGGAGTACATGCCGCCGCTGCAGTTACTCTAGCTTATGCTAGGCCACTCTTATTGAAAATGTCATTTGGGATGTTATATGAACATCAAAGTGTGAAATTTAGTAATACAGATATTGGTAGTCTAATTACTTATGTGGGATTAGGAACGTTATTGCACCACTTTATACTTTTTTCACTTGAAGTATTTAACATTTCCAATATACTTTTAATCCTGAAAAAGACGTTATTCTCAGGTATTTTTACCATAATCCTTAGTATATTAATAATAGTTTTATTCAGTAGGAACAAAAAATGAGAAAACTACTACTCTTAACAATTGTAATCCTTGTTGGAATAGTTTTCATTGCACGTTTATTTTACTTGCAAGTGTATGGTGGCTACGAGTATAATGTATTTGAGGACAGTGCGATTAAAAAAGAATATAATTATCCTAAACGTGGTTATGTTTATGACAGAAACGGAAAGCTTTTAGTTGCCAATCAACCATCCTACGATGTGATGGTAATTCCAAGAGACGTAGAACCCTTGGACTCAATTGAAATTGAAGAATTTTGCACTCATCTAAAAATCACTAAAGAAGACTATTTTAAAAAACTCGATAGAGCCACCAGATACTCACCTAGATTACCTTCTCCTTTCGTAGCTCAATTATCAAAAATTGATTATGCGGTGCTTCAAGAGAAAATGAGAAAATACCGAGGTTTTTATATTCAAAAACGTTCCCTAAGGTTATATCAAACTACAATTGGAGCCAACGTTCTTGGAGACATTGGTGAAGTGAATAGAAGTATTATAGCCAAACAGCCTTATTATAATATGGGTGATTTAATTGGCAAACAAGGTGTTGAAAAAACCTACGAAAAAACACTTAGAGGAGTTAAGGGTATAAAATTTATCCAGAAAGATAGATTTAATAAAGATATAGGACCATTTCAGGATGGTACCTTAGATACCTTACCTGTTCCTGGAAAGGACATAAAAATTACCATAGACTCAAAACTGCAGGCTTATGGTGAGCTATTAATGAAGAATAAACGTGGTGGTATCATAGCCATTGAGCCAGCATCTGGAGAAATACTTGCAATGGTATCAGGTCCATCATACAATCCAAATCTTTTAGTTGGAAGGAATCGGTCAAAGAATTTCACAAAACTATATAAAGATAGTATTGCTAAGCCTCTTTTTGATAGAGGATTACAAGCGATGTATCCACCAGGTTCACCGTTTAAAACACTCAATGCATTAATTGCATTACAAGAAGGGGTTGTAAATACTACCGACAAGTTTTCCTGTTCCTTAGGCTATAGATATGGCAACAGAAAAATGGGATGCCACGTTCATAGAAGTCCAGCTGATATGAATTTAGGCATTTACGAATCTTGCAACGCATATTTTGCCAATGTTTATAGAAAGATCATGGATAAATACGATAGTCCTGCTGAAGGAATGGATATCTGGAGTAAACATATAAAAAGTTTTGGGCTAGGAAATTATCTTAATAACGACTTATCTGTGGGTCAACCAGGTAAAGTACCAACCGCTAAAACCTATGATAGAGGATACGGCAAAAGTAAATGGTATACCACATTCACAATTTCTAATGCAATTGGTCAAGGTGAAGTACTTGCAACTCCTATTCAATTGGCCAATATGGCTGCTGCAATAGGAAATAGAGGGTTTTATTACACACCACATATTATTAAGGACATTGAGGGAGAGTCAATACCAGAAAATTTTACTACACCTAAATATACCACCATCGACAAACAACATTTTGAACCTGTAGTTCAAGGTATGTTTGACGTTTATAATAAGGGTACAGCTAAGTGGGTTCAAATTCCTGGAATAGAAATCTGCGGTAAAACGGGTACGGCAGAAAATTTTGCAATAATAAATGGTGAAAAGACACAATTAACGGATCACTCTATTTTTGTGGCATTTGCACCAAAAGACAATCCAAAAATTGCAATTGCAGTTTTTGTTGAAAATGGTTATTTCGGTAGTCGATTTGCAGGTAGAATGGCTAGCTTAATGATTGAAAGCTATATAAAAGGTGAGATTTCAAGAACAGATATGGAAGATTTTGTTTTGAGACATACATTAAAACATGAGTATGCCAAGCCTTATTCTGATGAACCGTTCGGTATTAACAGGCAAACAACTTTAGAGACTGTTTCGCCTGAAGAATACCAAAATATTTTGCAGATTAAAGCAAATATTCCAAAAGAATAATCTATGCTAAGGGAAAATCAAAGACGATTTAAATTTGATTGGATAACCATTATCATATTTCTGTTATTGGTTGCTTTTGGTTATGTTAATATTATCTCTGCCTCGCATGTTGGAGAAATTACCAACTATTTTGATATGGGACAACCCTATGGAAAACAAACGGTTTTTATTGGACTCACCTTTTTTCTAATTATCCTAATACTATCCTTTGAAGCCAAGTTTTATGAGCGGTTTGCAAGCATAATTTATATAGTGGCCATCCTATCACTTCTTGGCTTGTTTATTTTTGGTAAAGATGTAAATGGTGCGCGGTCCTGGTATGGTATAGGCAGTATGACTATTCAGCCTAGTGAATTTGCAAAATTTGCTACCGCACTTGCTGTAGCAAAATATATTAGCGACTTACAAACTAACATGGAGACTCTAAAGGACCAAATTAGAGTTGCTGCTATTATATTTACACCTGCATTACTGATTTTACTTCAAAATGACGCAGGTAGTACTATAGTATATCTGGCATTCTTCTTTGTTTTCTATAGGGAAGGTTTACAGCAGGTTTACTTAATAGTAGCATTAGCTTTAATAATTCTCGCGGTTTTATCATTAAAATATGGATTAATTGTTACTTCTGTAATTGCTTCGGTAATTCTATTGGTGCGCTATTTTATTAGAAAAAAGAAGCGAGCATCACTCATCCAATACATCTTAGTTTTGGCAATAAGTATAGTTTTTGCCTATGGTGTTAAATTATTCTATGAGCATGGACTTAAACCACATCAGCAAAATAGAATAAGTCTTTGGTTAAGATTAGAGAAAGATCCCGCTAAGTTAGAGCGT
>Ga0213865_10000180_pt1 | contig 42129 bp, 80 predicted proteins | sample PICome_6_FD_160100 | JGI IMG/M metagenome (GOLD analysis project Ga0213865, IMG submission 160100) | Coastal seawater microbial communities near Pivers Island, North Carolina, United States - PICO282 | ecosystem: Environmental > Aquatic > Marine > Coastal | place: USA: North Carolina...
GACACCACAAGGTGGAATTACAGATGAAAGGATGGTTAAAAAACACAACTCGAAAAGGTTGAACTATGAAGCAATGAAACAATCAATTGTTTATCATTCTGATTATCATATTAAACCAGTATGGGATGGTAAAGATGAAGGTGCATTAGCTGAAATTATGGATTGTTTGGAAAAACTTGAAGTACCTCAAAATAAAGTATGGTTTATGCCTGCGGGTGATTCAAGAGAAGCGTTATTTAAATCTTATCCTGTTTTATTTGATTGGGTTAGAGATAATGGTTATAGGATGACGTGGAGACCACATATTATTGCTTTTGAAGATCAACGCGAAGTATAGTGGATAAGCAAGAAGCCCTTCGTATATTAGAGGAAATAGAAGAAAATGTAAATACATGCTGTGCTATAACTATGGAGCCAGATGATGTATTAGTATTAATAGATAAATTAAAAAGTTATATAAATGAAGTTTAGTGATACTATAGGAATTATACCTAATGTTTTAAGTGAAAATGAGTGTAATGATCTTATTTCCCTATTTGAAAATTATAATAAAAATGGAGAAACTTATACTGGAAGTACATTAGGTGGAGTTGAATCTGCAAAGAAATCAACTGATTACAATTTATTAAATCATAGAGAAGCTAATTCTAAATATATTAGCATGGTTGCAAATGCTTTTAATCAAGCAAATGTTGATTGGTTTAAAAACTTCCCTTATAATAATTTATATTCCCATAGAAGAACAATAGATGGGTCTACATATTATCCTTTATTGCAAATGCAAAAATATGATAAAAATGATGGACATTTTAATGGGTGGCATTTAGAAAAACAAGATTTTAATACTACTCATAGATATTTAGTTTTTATCTTATACCTAAATGATGTTGATAAAGGAGGTGAAACTGAATTTTTATTTAAAGAAGAAGGGAATGATGAATTTTTTAAAGTTAAACCTAAAACAGGAACTTTAATTATTCATCCTGCTAGTTGGCCTTACATCCATAAAGGAAATAAACCAATATCAGATGATAAATATATTTTAACAACTTGGTTGTGTTATAAAGAATAAAAATTAAAAATAAGTTATATAAATGGAAAATAAACGTAGAAAAGTTCACGAAGAACTAGAAGTTGTACAAGTAGGTTTTGCAAATGGTGTTGCTGAAGGATTCCCCTTTACAGATAAAGAAAAGCTATCAATGATTGACGAAGCTGAAGTAGCTTATGGTAAGTTTTTGGATGCTTTAAAATGTGATTGGAGAAATGATCCTAACTCAATGGAAACACCTCGTCGTGTAGCTAAGGCTTATGTAAATGATTTATGGGAAGGTAGATACACAGCAATGTCTCCTATTACATCATTTCCATCGGATGGTTATAATGGTATTATTATAGAACGTAATATACCGTTAACTTCAATGTGTTCTCATCACCACCAAACAATTGGAGGTGTGGTACATATTGGTTATATAGCAGGAGTAGGTGGTCAAGTAATTGGTTTATCTAAATTAAATAGAATTGTAGAATTATTTGGCCGTAGAGGTGCTATTCAAGAACAACTAACGTCAGCAATTCATAATGCTGTAGATAAAATTACAGATGAAAATAAAGGTGTTATTGTAACTATAGTTGGAACCCACAATTGTGTAAGTTGTAGAGGGGTTAAACACCAAGGTGCTGCAATGATAACCACTAAAGCATCAGGAGTATTTAGAGAAAACGACAATTTAGCTCGTAAAGAGTTCTTTGATAGTTTGAAAATTAATAACGGAGGACACAATATATAGTTATGTTAAAAATAGAACCAAATAAAATAGCGGTTAGTTGGTGGGATATGCAAGATCTTATAAAGGATCTAACAAAAAAAATCCCATTTGAAGTACCATTAGCTGATTCAATTTACGGAATACCAAGGGGTGGTTTAATCCCTGCAGTTATGTTATCCCATTCAACTGGCTTGCCTTTAGTAGATGTAATAGGTAAAAATACCTTAGTAGTAGATGATATGACAGATAGTGGAGTTACTATGGATAGGATGCCTGGACAATGGACAGCAGTTTTATTCCATAAACCTCATACTTCAGTTTTTACTCCAAATGTTTATTCTAAATTACATGAGGGAGATGAATGGTTAGTATTCCCTTGGGAAAGTACTAAAGCTCCTGCTAAACAAGATTACTTACAATCAGATGAATTCTTAGAATTTGCTGAAAGAGAAGATAACTCTGTGGTATGGTCAGAGGAAGATAGTAAATTACATACCGTAGGAGGATTAACTAATGATAAAGAGGGATCATTTATGGAATTTCAAAATAAAATGAATAAAAATGGGTAAACAATTAGAATTATTTAGCAAAGCCGACGTGCCCTTTGTTAATGAAGTAGAAACTTTTAATCGCACGTTTAATAAACCGAATAATTATGAGCCAACAATACCAGAAAAGAAAGAGTGGCAATTCGTATACGACTTTGTACTTGAAGAATTGGAAGAATATAGACAGGCTTGCGAAAACGGAGACATCGTGGAAGTTTTGGATGCTTTGTGTGATATTGCTTACGTTTCCCTTGGGAACGGTACTATGCTACACGGCCTTAAAGATAAGATATGGCCAGCATATCAAGAAGTACAAGGAAGCAATATGTCGAAGTCTTGCAGCACTCAAGAAGAAGCCATGGAGACTGTCACCCTCCGCTCTAAAGAACAAGATGAGCCATGTCACTTTGAACAGGTCGAAGATCGATTCGTAGTATATAGAACACGAGATCGTAAAGTAATGAAATCAATTAATTATTATAGACCTGATCTACACCAATTCTTTACAGGAGATGAATTACAAAAATTTCATAACGCAAGTATAGGAATATAATGTATAAGAAATGTTATCAAGGTAAAAAATTAGGTCATAATGTTTGGGAAATGCATCTTTGGGATGAAAAGGGACACCAAATTATTCCTTATGAAAACATAGCATATCAAGAATGTAAGGAAGAAGATCATACTAATATTGGATTAAATGGTGAGTATTTAAAATATACTAATAATTGGTATTTTTCTAAAAACCCAAACTATAGTGATAAAAATACTCCTGGGCTTCATTTCCATGATATGAAGATCCATCAGAAATTCTTAGTTGAAAGATATGGAATTGATGATGTACCTTCTACAGGACATAGAGAAGTGTTTTTTGATATTGAGTGTGAAATTGGAGGTGCACTAACTGAAGATTATATTGAAAGTGCACCAATGCCTATTACTTCAATAGCTTGGTGGGATAAAACACCTGATACTTGGCATATTTTAATTCTTGATAAGAAAAACCAATTAAAACACACTAAAGCTAAAAATAAGGAAATTATACCTTGTAGTACCGAAAATGAATTATTAGCTAAATTTGTTGAAATAATACGAGATATAGACCCTGATATATTAATAGGCTATAATTCAGATTATTTTGATATACCTTATTTATATTACAGAATGTGTAATACAATAGGTAAGGAATTTGCTGATCATTTATCACCCTTAGGTAAAGTAGAGTCTAAAAAATTCTCTAAATTCTTCTATAAACAAAACCAATATGTTGATATTGTAGGAGTTGAATCACTTGATTATATTCGTTTACATAAAAAATACAGTTGGAAAGATGAACCCAGTTGGAAATTAGATGCTATTGGAGAAAAATATGTTGGTATGAATAAGGTTGAATATGAAGGTAATTTAGACCAGTTATTCGAAACTGATATACACAAATTTATTCAATATAATTTTGTTGATGTTGAAATACTAAAAAAATTAGATGAAAAATTACAATATATTGCTTTAACTAAAAATTTATCTCATAAGGGTAAACATAATTATAGTGAAGTTTATTCTAATAGTGTTACCCAAGATGGAGCAATTTCAGCTTATTTATTATCACAAAATATAATCCCACCACCTAAAGAACCTAACCCTCAAAAGAAAGATGGTTATGCTGGTGGATACCTTTTTTGCCCCAAAGCGGGATTATACAAGTATATGTTTGATGAAGATTTAACATCGCTGTATCCATCTATAATTATGTCAATTAACATTGGTAAAGAAACATTCGTGGGTCGTATTATAGATGCGGATGACCGCAATAATAGATTGGGTCTTAACGATTTAAAAGAACGTGACCATTTTGAAGAACTATTAGTAGAGAATTCAAAACGAAAACAAACTTATGTTAAGGTTGGTAGATTGATTTCAATGATTGAACAAAATAATTTAGCTGTAGCGGCTAATGGTTCAATGTTTAGAACAGATAAAGAAGCAGTATTATCAACTATACTTAAAAAATGGTTTGAAGAACGTGTTTTATATAAAGGACGTATGAAGAAAGCATATAAATCCGGAGATAAAGAAGCAGGTGAATATAATCATTTAATGCAATATACAATGAAAATTTTGCTTAATAGTTTATATGGGGCTACAGCATTACCTTCATTTAGATACGGTATGAATCAATCAATATTAAGTGAAGCAATCACATTATCAGGACATAGAATTATACAAGAATCAGCTCTATGTGCTAACAGGCACATGAATAAAGTTATGCGTGGAGAATTAAAATTAGAAATATAATGGCGTTAAAAAAACAATCAATTAGAAGTAAACATCATATAACAGTAGAAGGTAAAACTGTTTCTAAAGATGTTTTAATTACTAGAAGCGAAAATTGGAATGAAGTTCAAGAAAACCTATTTAGAAAAATGCTTAAACAAGGAGGCACATTTAAAGTTGCTGGTATTAAGTATAAAATAGAAATTGAAGAAAGAAATGACTTGGATTCAAATAGACAGGCACCCATCAATTTACCACCAATTCCAGGTGAAAGATCATTTTAATATGAAAGTAGAAATATCAAACGGAGAATTACTAGATAAAATTACTATTCTAGAATTAAAATTAGATAAAATAAAGGATAAAGAAAAACTAGTTAATATTCAAAAAGAATTTGATGAACTTAATCCTTTATGTAATGAATTATTTAAAGTATATGGGGGTGAATTGCAAGTTCATTATTTAGCATTAGCTAAAATTAATGGTCAACTTTGGGATATAGAAGATTGGATTAGAGATTGTGAACATGAAAAGAGATTTGACAAAGAATTTGTAGAACTGGCTCGTTCTGTGTATATTACTAACGACAAAAGATGTGAAGTTAAAAAGCTAATTAATTTAATGACATCCTCAGGTTTAGTAGAAGAAAAATCATACAAAGAATATTAATGAAACATTTAGAAGAAACACCCTGGTGGATATGTGATGCTGATGATGAAAATTATTGTGCATATGTTGATACCGATTCTAATTATTTTAATGCTGAACCCATATTACTTTATTTATATCCTAATTTTGAGGAGTTTAGTAATAAAGAAAAGGATGATATCTTAGAAAAAGTAGCACTTAAATATCAAGATGTTATCACTGACCATTATGATAATCTAGCTAAAGAATGTTTTAATGTATCAGAACACAGACTTGAAATGAAAACTGAGTGTGTAATTAGATCTGCTTATTTTAGAGCTACTAGACGTTATGCACAGTGGATTACTAAACAAGAGGGTATTGAAAAAGAAACTTTAGATATTAAAGGTTTAGAGTTTATGAAAGCAAATTTCCCACCTATTTTAGGGGAATTTTTTAATGATATACTTCAACAAGTACTTAAAGGTGAAGAAAAATCAAGTATAATTGACCAAATTAAAGTATTTAAAAGACAAATATTAGGTGGTGAAATCCCATTAGCTAAATTAGGTAATCCAACAGCAGTTAAAAAATTAGAAAAATACTCAGGTACGAGTGCTAGAGCAGGTGAAATGTTTACCGAAATACTCAAAGGTGCCCCTGCACCTGTAAGAGCAGCTATTAGATATAATGATTTATTAAAATTATGGAAGTTAGATAGAAAACATAATTTAATTACAATGGCTGATAAGGTAAAATGGATTTATTGTAAAGATAATCCCTATAAAATAGAAGCATTAGCATTTTTTGATTATGATATTCCTGAAAAAGTACAAGAATTTTTAGATAGATATGCTGATAGGCAAAAAGTATTTGATTCAATACTATTAAATAAATTAGAAGGATTTTTTAGTGATTTACAATGGTCATTAGATTTAAACCCTTATACAAATGCATTAAGTTCGTTTGAAATTTAAAATAAAATTCGTATATTACAGTTATGATAAATAAGAGTACACTCACATCCGTTATTTCTAAATATTACTTAAATGGTTTAAATAACCAAGTAAAATGGAGAATTAAAGATAATCAACTTACTATTTATGCAGGTGAATCAGGTAGGGTATGTAAAATAGAACATAGTAATTTCCCATTAGAGGATGCAGAATTAGGAGTATTTGATACACATAAATTAAGTAAACTGATATCTATTACCAATGGTGATTTAATGGTTTCATTAGAAAAGATTAAAGCAGTTTATACTAAAATACATTTTGCTGATGCTAATTTTGATTTAACTTATTCATTAGCTGATATTCTTATTTTAGGTAAAAATACATATTATGAAGATCCTGAATTATTTGAAATGGAACTTGATTTAACTAGAGAAGACATTGACCATTTAATTAAAGCTAAAAGTGCATTAGCTGATGTAAACAATATGTTAATTACTAGTACTACAGATATGGATGGTACAAATATTTGTGAGTTTATATTTGGTGATAATACTGGATTTTCAAATAAAATTACATATCAAATTCAAGGTAATATATCTAAAAGTGGTATTGAAATACCTTTTGATTCTGATATATTTAAAGATATTTTAAATTCTAATAAAGATATGGATAGTGGTACACTAAAATTATCTGAACAAGGAATGTTAAAATTAAACTTCTATTCAGAAGAAGTAAATAGTGAATACTTTATCGCGAGAAATGAGTAAACACATATGTATAATAGAACATAATATTGGAGTTTAGGACACGCTGTTATGTTTAAATTAAATTAACCGAGAGCTACGGCCTCACAAAACTAAATGATATGAGTACATTATTCAATGAACGTACACCGTTCGACTTATTATTCCGAAACTTTTTTAAAGCAGACGGATCTTTTCAACCAACAACGTTTGACAACAAACAACCACACCCACTAGATATTTTTTACGACGAAGAAGGGCTTCACTTTGAGATTGCCTGTACTGGTCTAACTAAAAAAGATATTCAATTAGAAATAGATGGAGATCTTCTAAAAATTATCTATGATAAACCAAAAGAAGAAGAAGATTATTCTGGTTATATCTATAAAGGATTAGCTAAAAGATCTTTTAACTTAGGTTATAAAGTAGCAGCTAAATTTGAACTTGAAAGTTTAACAGCTGAAATGAAGGATGGCTTACTTCATATTTTTATTCCAATTGCCGAATCTAAAAAGCCAAAAACAATTAAAATTAAATAAAAGTTATATTAAAAAAGCGTGTCCTAGCGCAATATTATTCGTATATTCACGTCTAAATAAATAAGTTATATGGCTAGAAAAGCAAAATCACTCACCACAATCTCTGACCCTTTAATGGAACCCTATTTTATCACAAAAGATGAAATGTGTTATACAGTAAATGAAAGAATTACTCCAAATAAAGATCATTTTAGATCTAAAGGGAATGGAACTGAATATGCAAAACCACAAGGATATTATCCTGAATTTAAACAAGCACTAGAAAAAGTAGCTAAAGAAAAATTACATACTCGAAAAGAATATAATTCACTTTCTGAGTTTTTAAATGAATTTAAATCAATAGAAACAAATATTAAAAATTATACAGATGGCCTTAGAAGCACTATTTGATGCGGTTATAGTTAAACCGATTGAAATTGAAGAAACTACTTATGGGAATATTATTGTTCCTGATGTAGGAAAAGAAAAAAATGAAACAGGAGAAGTTATAGCTGTTGGACCAGGAAAACCAACAATTAGTGGAACATTTATTTCTACACAACTAAAAATAGGAGATAAAGTAGTTCTACCAACAATGGGTTTTACTAAACTACCCTATGATGGGGAAGAGTATTATGTTGGTCCTGAAAACCAAATCCTTGCTAAAATTACTGAAACCATTGATGTTTCAGAAATATTAGAAGAAACTAAAGAATCATTAACCGAAGAAGAAATTAAAGATTTATCGCATGAGTAAACAAGTTATATTAGGTTCTGAAGCAAGAACCAATCTAGTAAAAGGGATTGATACATTAGCAGATGCAGTAGTATCAACATTAGGACCCAATGGAAGAAATGTAGTAATAGCAAATGAAATGGGAGCTCCACAATCAACTAAAGATGGAGTTACCGTTGCAAAATCAATTACATTAAAAGACCCTAATCAAGAATTAGGAGTGCAGTTAGTAAAACAAGCTGCAATAAAAACAGCTGAAAAGGCAGGTGATGGGACAACAACATCTACTTTATTAGCTAGAGAAATGATTAAAGCAGGATTAACAGCTTTAAATAATAATGAAAACGCAGTGCAAATTAAGAGAGATATTGATATTACAGTTAAAGAAGTAGTAAATAATCTTAGAAATAACATTGCAGAAGACATTTCAGGTGAAGAACAGTTAGAACAAATTGCAACAATTTCTGCTAATAATGATCCTGAAACTGGGAAGTTAATTGCTACCGCAATTGAAAAAGTTGGAATGGAAGGGGTTGTCCATATAGAAGAATCAAAAACAGGAGAAACTTATCTAGAAACTGTTGAAGGGTTACAGTTTGATAGGGGGTATAAATCACCTTATTTTGTTACAGATAATAATTCTATGACTTCTGTATTAGATAATCCCCTCGTTCTTATTGCTGATCAAAAAATTACCCAAGTAAAAGAACTACTACCAGTATTAGAAGCAGTATCTGCACAAGCTAAATCATTATTAATTATAGCTGAAGATATAGATAATGAAGCTTTAGCTACTCTTATTGTTAATAAAATGAGGGGTACAATGAAAGTATGTGCTGTTAAAGCACCTGATTTTGGTGATAGAAGAAAATTAGTTTTAGATGATATTGCCACTACAACTGGAGGAATTGTTTTTGATAGGCAAAAAGGAATGAAATTAGATAAATTCAGTTGGGATTGGTTTGGTGAAGCTAGAACAATAACAGTAGGAAAAGAACAAACAACAATAGTAGATGGAAAAGGAACAATTGAATCAATTGAAACACGTATTGAAGAACTACAGCAACAAATCGATAAAGCAACAACACCGTTCGAAACGGAAAAACTCCAAGAAAGACTCGCGAAATTCACAGGAGGAGTAGCGATAATTCATGTAGGTGGAAATACTGAAACCGAAATGAAGGAGAAAAAAGATAGAGTTGATGATGCATTACACGCAACAAAAGCTGCTATTGAAGAAGGAATAGTACCAGGAGGTGGAACAGCATTATTATATGCCTCATCAGGTTTAGAAGCTAAAACAACAGGTGCCCAAATTGTAGTAGAAGCTTGTGCTAAACCATTTAGCCAAATTCTAGTAAATGCTGGGTTTACTGAAGTAAAAGGACAAATATTAGCAGACAATTTAGTCAATTCAGGTAATGATACTTGGGCGGGATTTAATATTAAAACTGAAGAAATAGTAAATATGAAAGAAGCAGGTATTATTGATCCTACTAAAGTAGCCAGAACAGCATTACAAAATGCAGCATCAGTTGCAGGTACAGTATTACTTACCGAATGCACAGTAGTAAATGAACCAAGTGAAGATAACAATCAACCTCAAATGGATCCATCCATGATGGGGATGATGTAATAATTAATAAATAAAAAATAAAAAAAATGACAAAAAATGAAATCTTTGAGATTATTGAAACAAATTTCAATATCTTAGCAGCGGAAAATGATGGAACTACAAAAGCAAGTCAAGCACGAGCTAGAAAAGCAGCACAAGCTATTAAAAGAGTAATCACAGATTATAAAAAAGCATCTGTGGCTGAGTCCAAATAATTTCGTATATTACCACAATGAAAACAGAATTAATTGAAGGTAAAGTATTAATTGCTAATAGAAAGCCACCTGGTGACAGGTGGCAATTAGCAGATGAACCAGAAGGGAGAATTTATAAAAGTATAACTGACACCCTAGAAGCATATATGCATAAAACAGGATTTAAAGGTCACTATCGATTAGAACCTCTAAATAGTAAATTGTATATTATAGAACAACAAGAAATTGAAATAAAACCAGAACCAATTAAAACATATAATATATATGGGGAGTTCGGAGAATAGTTTATTAGTAGAAAAATATAGACCATCTAAATTAGAAAATTATGTTGGTAATGAGAATATTAAAAAATCTATTTCTAAATATTTAGATCAGAATGATATCCAAAACCTAATATTTTATGGACCAGCTGGAACTGGCAAAACAACTCTTGCTAAACTCATTGTACAAAATCTTGATTGTGATAGCATTTATATTAATGCTTCGGATGAACGTGGTATTGAAACAATTAGAGATAAAGTACAAAGTTTTGCGAGCGTGGCTTCTTTTAAACCACTTAAGGTTGTTATTTTGGACGAGTCTGATTTTCTTACTATTCAAGCGCAAGCTTCGCTTCGTAATATTATTGAAACGTTTTCGCGAACTACTAGGTTTATCTTAACTTGTAATTACGTAGAACGTATTATTGATCCTTTACAGTCTAGATGTCAAGTACTTAAAATTGTACCCCCAACTAAAAAGGATGTTGCTAAACATTTAAATTGGATTTTACAACAAGAATCAATTACACATGATATAAATGATTTAGTACCATTGGTTAATCAATATTATCCTGATTTACGTAAATGTATTAATACAATACAATTATCCACACAAGATAATACATTAAAATTAGACCAATCAGTATTAGTATCATCTAATTATATAGATAAAGTTATTACTTCTCTATCAAAAGGATCTAAATTTAATGATGTACGTCAAATTATAGCTGATGCTAATGTAGATGATTTTGATGAACTGTTTAAAGCATTATACGAAAGAGCATCTGAATATTTACCAGGTAAAGAAGGTACAGTTGCTATTTTAATAAATGAACACCAATATAAAGCAAATTTCCGTATCGACAAGGAAATAAATACAATGTCGTTAATTCAAAACTTAATAAATAATAAATAATTATGGAATCATCACAATTAAACCAACCTCAAATTGATTTAAAAAACACTAGTGAAGTTAAAAATTTTAATGGGGGTTATTTATTCCAACAAGGAATAATCCTAAGAAAAGTATCTAAATTTGTAGCTGGAACTAATGAAGATGCTATTATGCCTATCCCTGTATTTTTTGATCCTGAAACAAATAAAATCTTAACAGATTCAGTACCTAAGGATTTAAGGGAAGAAATGGCAGATGAGCTTTGTTAAATGAAAAACATTTTTGATTGGTTAAAAGCAATTAACACTACTAAACCTCCTGTTGAGTCTTTTACTAATAAAGATTGGGAGGTTTGGAATAGTTATATGATTCATAGGTTTTTATCTATGGATTGCTCTAATATTGAATTAGTAAATGAAATCCAAGAAATATTACCTATTGATAAGAAAAAAATATATTCTGTTTATAAAGAATTTATTCCTAAAAATAATAAATGGAATAAATATATTAAGTCTAAAATAAAACAACCAAATAAAGATTTAGTAGATTATATTAAGGATTATTACGAATGTTCTTCAAAAGAAGCAAAAGAATATATAGGTATATTGGGTTCTACAAAAATAAATCGTATATTACAAGATATAGGATTAGATAAAAAAGAAATAAAACCTTTATTAAAGTGAAAATACAAATAAAACATCTTCAAACTAAACCTAATGATGAAAGAGAAACTATTTCTTTTAAATCAATATCTAGTTTAGAACAGTATGGAATTGATTATGAAAGGATAATTAATAAACCTTATAATAAAATTGCCCCTAAATATCACTGTAGAAGACCTGAACATATAAGCCCAGACAACCAACCCGGAGAACTTTATTCGGGAGCAGGAATTGGGTATTTAACGGGTAGGCATTATGGGTGTTTTGAAGCGCATACGAATGTTTTAAAAAACCTAAATGAAGATTATAATTATACCATTATTTTTGAAGCGGATGCACATCTAGAAGTAGATGCTAAATCTTTTTCAAAAATATTAAAAACTATATGCGAGGTAATGGAAAAAGACGATGTTTATTTTCTTTCATTAGCTAATAATCCTTCTAGAACTAAAGAATCTGTCCATGATATTTTATTTAAAACACATCCTGGTCAAGACTTAGCCCATGCTTATGTAGTAAGAAATAAAGATAAAAATTGGTGGTTAAAAAATTTAGAAAAAATTGGATGGGATGGGTATGATATTTGGTTAAATCTTGTATTTTTTGATGATCCAAAAAATAGATATACTACTAAAATAGAATATGTAAAACAAATAGATGGAGTATCTCTTATAGATGGAGAATATAAAATTTGGAACCAAGGCAAATCAACTAGGAACCCTGAAGATAAACCAATTTTAATAATATCCTCAGGCAGAAGATTTAATTATTTAAAAGAAACTATTGAAGGGTTAAACCAACACACTTTAAATCTAAAGGATGTATTTAAAAATATTTGGATTCTAGATGATAGATCTTCTTTAAATGAAAGGGTTTTGATAGAAGAATTAATGACAAAATATTTTGGGGATAAATACCAATCTATATATTTTAATAGTAATGAGCCCTATGCTTTTGTAGATAAATTTAATATGATTAGAAAATTATCTGAAAAAACAGATATAATTTTCTTTTTAGAAGATGATTGGGTATTAAATAAACCCTTTAATTTTCAACACCACACTGATGTTTTAAGGAATAGTGAGTGGACTTCAATTTCATTTACCGATCCCCTTTGGTTACAAGATGAATCACTACAGGGGCATGCTATAGAGGGGGGATATTGGAAAAACCCATACCCTGGGGTTTATAAACATCCTTTATTATGGTTTGGAGAAAAACATTGTAGATGGGCAGCTGGTACTATAAATAATTATACAAATAACCCAAATTTATCTAAGGGAGAAATATATCATAAAGCAAAATTTAAAAATATAAAAAATTTCGAATGGGAATTTGCAGAAACAATACAAGGTAACCATGTCTTCCACCAGGATTGTTTTTTTAACCATGTCGGAGAAAATAGTTTAATTAACCAATTATAAAATAAAATGACAAAAGAATTATACACTATGCTAAAAAAATCTGCTGAAGCAGATCAAGCAAAAGCCAAATTATCATTAGATCTATTAGGAAATCACGCAGTAGGAATTGGAGACCATTCAACTGAAGATTTTTACAAAAATGCTGAGGAAGCACTTATGATGTTAGTCGATGCCGAAGATAAATTAAAAATTTTAGAAAAATATTATAACTTATCAATACAAGTAAATGGGTGATACTGTAACTAAATGGCATGAAATGCAAGAAGATATGAGCGATAGAGAAATCATGGATGCTAAACATCCAGAAGCAGCAGCAGTAAGAGTATTTGAAAAAGAATACCCAGAATTATCAGATGAGTTTAAACAAATACAAAAAGAAATGTATGAAATGTTTGCTCGTAAACATATGGATTATGGTTTAAATAACATTGCTTTAGGTGGAGATATCGTTAATAACAGCGATGATAAACAATTTTCACTAACTGGGTTGTGTATTAGATTAACTGATAAAATATCACGTTTAAAAAACCTATTAATTAATGGTAAAGCATTTGTTGAAGGTGAAGGTATACAAGATACATTTATAGATATTGCCAATTATGGAATAATCGGTCTTTTAGTAGGTCGAGATAAATGGAAAAAATAAATTCTATTGAAAAAATACCTTTCAATATTAGTTCCAAGTAGGAATAGACCAAAAAATGTTATAAGGCTTTGTGATTCTTTATTTTCTAGATCTAAATTTCCTAATCACATAGAAGTTTTATTTTATTTTGATAATGATGATGATTATTTAAATGAATATCCTTCTTTACTAAAAAAATACAATCAAAAATATCCTTTATCTATTAAGATAGAAATAGGTCCTCCTTTAATTTTAAGTGATTATCCAAATAAACTTTACAAATTAGCAACATCAGATATCTTTTTTAATTTAGGTGATGATAATATATGTGTTAAAGATAATTGGGATGAAATTATAATTAAAAGTATTAATGCTTGTCCTAATAAAATGAATTTCGTATATTGGAATGATGGTCATTGGGGAAAAAAGTTAGCAACCCACCATTGTCTTCATCGTAATTACGTAGAATGTTTAGGATATTTTTATCCTCCTATATTTGATTTTGAAGAAGCAGACAGATGGATGTCAGAAGTAGGATTTAACTCTAATACTAATTATTATATAGATGAGATATTATTTTCTCATGAACATTATAGTAAAGGAAAAAGTGAGTTTGATTCTACATATGAAAGAAAAATTAATTCACAAAAAGAATTTAATAATCATATTCTTTATGATAGAACTACACATTATAGAGAATTAGATATTAAAAAAGTTATAAATAAAAAAAATAATTTTGGCTAAAAAAATCCCAAAAATCATAAAGGAGATTAGGAATAATCCCCCATCACCTATAAATTTTGCATTCCAAAAGAATATTTCTTATTCTCAAATGTCAATATTTAGAGGATGTCCTCATAGGTGGAAACTACAGTATAAAGATAAAATCAAAAGATTTACATCTTCTATACATACTGTATTTGGAACAGCTATACATGAATCGATGCAACATTACCTAGATATAGCATATGAAAAATCATTCGCAGCAGCAGATAGAGAAATAGATATAAAAGAACATTTTCAAAATGTTTACATATCTGAATATCAAACACAATATAAGAAGAATAATAATGAACATTTCTCAGATGCTAATGAAATGAGGGAATTTTTTGAAGATGGGGTTGCTATATTAGAATGGTTTAAAAAGAAACGTACAAGATATTTTTCTAAAAAAGGTACATATTTAGTTGGTTGTGAATTACCAATTATAATAGCGCCAAATAAAATGTATAACAACGTATTATACATGGGGTATCTAGATGTTGTCACATATTGTGAAACAACAGATACATTTAAAATAATCGATATAAAAACCAGTACTAAGGGGTGGAACGATTATGCTAAAAAAGATGAAGATAAACAATATCAATTATTATTATATAAACAATATTTTTCTGAACAATATGGAATACCATTAGATAAAATTGAAATTGAGTTTATGATATTAAAAAGAAAAGTGCTGGATATGGATGATGAAAATATAATGTCACCTTATCAAGCATATAGGGTTCAACAATTTACACCACCTAGTGGAAAAATTAAATTAGGAAGAGCAAAATCCGCTATTAATGATTTTATTAATGAATGTTTTACCTCAAATGGGGATATTAAAGAAAAAAATTATCCCCCAACACCCTCAAAATGGACTTGCAATTTTTGTCCATATAAAGAAGAAAAAGAATTATGTGGAGAAGGTATAATCTGCTAATTTTTATATATATGTATACCTAAATAATGTTATTAAAATAAAGATTATGAGCGTAAAAAAAGATATGATACTAACAAGTGTTAAAGTCAAAAGCGATTTATTCGAGAATTTTAAAATTGAATGTGTAAAAAGAAAATTTTCCTTTCAAAAACTTGCTGACCGCAGTTTGTTTTTGTATCTTACGGATGAAGATTTTCGTAAATCAATTACAAACCAAACTAATCTCGAACTATAAATCTAAAAATAAATGAATAAAAGTTTTAAACATCTTCCTAAAGACAAAAGGAAGAAAATATTATTAATCTGTGATGATATTAGAGTCCATTCAGGAATAGCTACTGTAGCAAAACAAATAGTTTTAAAAACTGCTCACCATTTTAATTGGGTTAACATTGCAGGTGCTATTAAACACCCCGAAGTGGGAAAACGATTAGATTTATCCCAAAGTGTTAATGATGAAGTAGGAATCTCAGATAGCTCGCTAATGTCATATCCTGTAAATGGATATGGGGATGCAAATATTATTAGAAAGGTTATGGAGTTAGAAAATCCTGATGCTATAATGTTAATTACTGATCCTAGATATTTTATCCATATTTTTAATATGGAAGTAGAACTTAGAAAAAAAGTACCAATTACTTATTTAAATATTTGGGATGATTACCCCGCACCTATGTACAATCAACCATATTATAAAGCTTGTGATTTACTAATGGGTATATCAAAACAAACTGTTAATATTAACAAAATTGTATTAGAAGAGGACGCTAAAAATAAAGTAATTAGATACATACCTCATGGTTTAGATCATAATATATATAAACCTTTAGATGAAGATGATCCTCAACTTGTTGACTTTAAGAAAAACTTTTTTGGAAATGATATTCCTGAATTTGTTGTGTTTTTTAATTCAAGAAATATTAGACGTAAATCAATTCCTGATACAATGTTAGCTTTTAGAGCTTTTTTAGATTCTTTACCTAAAGAAAAAGCAGAAAAGTGTAAATTATTAATGCATACTGAAAAAGTTACAGATGCAGGAACAGATTTATATAAAGTAAATGAATATTTGTTTGGGGAAGATTACCCAAATGCCATTAAATTTTCTCACCATAAATTAAGTTTAGAAGAACTAAATTATTTATATAATATTGCAGATGTGCAAGTATTAATTACATCAAATGAAGGATGGGGATTAACTTTAACAGAAGCCATGCTCTCAGGAACCCCAATAATAGCAAATGTAACAGGTGGGATGCAAGATCAAATGAGATTTATTGATGAAGAGGGAAAATGGTTTGTACCAAGTCCTGATGTGCCATCTAATCATAGGGGTACATACAAAGAACATGGTGAATGGGCATTCCCAGTTTACCCAACTTCTAGATCGATTCAAGGTTCTCCTCCAACACCTTACATTTATGATGATAGGTGTGCTTGGGAAGATGTAACTGAAAGATTTAAAGAAGTTTATAATTTACCTAGTAAAGAAAGAAAATTATTAGGGTTAAAAGGAAGAGAATGGGCTATAAGTGATGAAGCAGGTTTTACAGCAGAACATCAAGGTAATAGAGTAATGGAGGCATTTAATACTTTATTTGATACTTGGAAACCTAGAGAAAAATATGACATTACTAATGCCACAGAATATAAAGGACACCATTTAAAACATAAAATTTATTATTAATGAATAAACCAGTTTTTGTAATTAGTTGTCCCTTTGATACCTATTCTGGGTACGGGGGAAGATCAAGAGATTTAGTTAAATCTATAATTGAATTAAATAAATACGACGTAAAATTATTATCTCAAAGATGGGGTAGTACTTCATGGGGGTTTTGTAAAGACCACCCAGATTGGAATTTTTTATTAAAACATCAAATCCCAAATATGACATCTCAACCTGATATTTGGATGCAAATTACTATTCCAAATGAATTTCAACCTGTAGGAAAATATAATATTGGGTGTACTGCTGGAATTGAAGCTACTGCTTGTAAGCCTGAATGGATTAAAGGATTAAATAGAATGAATTTAAATTTAGTTTCTTCTAGTTTTGCAAAAGGAATGTTTGAAAGTATTTCTTATGAAGAAAAAAATAAACAAACAGGCCAAAAGATATCAGATATTGTTTTAGAAAAACCTATAGAAGTAGTACTTGAAGGTGCTAATTTAGATATTTACAAAACAATTCAATCAAATAATATTAAAACTATTAAACTTTCAGAAATTAAAGAATCTTTTTGTTATTTAGCTGTAGGACATTGGATGCAAGGGGAGTATGGTCATGATAGAAAAAATATGGGAGTATTAGTTAAAAATTTCTTTGAGGCTTTTAAAGGACATAAAAAACCAAAACCAGCTCTAATTTTAAAATCATCAGCAGGGGTTGCTTCTTATATAAGTCGACAAACTATTTTAGATAAAATTAAAGAAATTAGGAAAACAGTTAATTCAAATAATTTACCTAATGTGTACTTAATTACTGGAGAATTTAGTGATATAGAAATGAATGAGTTATATAATAATCCTAAAGTAAAAGCTATGGTATCTTATACTAAAGGAGAAGGATTTGGTAGACCTTTATTAGAATTTAGTTTAACAGGCAAACCTATTATAGCTTCAGGATGGTCAGGACATTTAGATTTTATTAAACCTGATATGAGTACTTTAATAAATGGTAGTCTAGAAAACGTCCACCCTAGTGCTGCTAATGATTGGCTAATACCCCAAGCCCAATGGTTTAAGGTTGATGAAAATGATGGTATTAGGCATTTAAAAGATTGTTATAGAAAATATAAACCTTATCTTAATAGAAGTAAACTTCAAAAAACATTTAGTAAGAAAAATTTTGGATATGAATCTATGAAGGAAAAAATAGAATTAATATCTAATAATCACATCCCTAATTTTCCTACTCAAATGAATTTAAATTTACCTAAAATGAATAAAATTTCTTTACCCCAAAAACCAAAAAATTTATAATATGAATTTTGATGAATTAATAATCTGTTCACGCTGTGGATCAGATGCCTGTTATAAACAAGAAGTAACAAAAGATATTTCTTTAGAATTATGTTATGGGTGTGGCTTCCAGTCTAATTCTTTAATGAAAAAAGGAACAGAATTTTTTAATGAACAATTTGAGTTACTACCTGAACTATATAAATTATTAATGGATGAAGAGGAAGAAACTGGAAAAATTTGGATGCCCACTCATATTAATATAAAAGAAAAAGGAACAATATTTGCTTATGGGGCTAGCAGAGATAGTTGGCAATGGGCAGCTGCAAAAGCAATTCCTGATGATGAAAAAGGATTTGTAACAAATATGTCTAATTTAAAACTTTTTAAGGAAAGTGATTTTATAGAAGCTTTATCATATATTGAAGTTATACCATGAAATTAGGAAATTTAGTAGAAAAAATAATATCTATTATTACTTTAGGGCAGGGTAAAAAAATAGCTATGTATGTAGCTAAATTAAGAGGAAAAGAAGACTGTGGTTGTGATAGAAGAAAAAAAAAGTTAAACAATATAAATTTTAATAAAATGCAATTTACAAATAATTTAATAAAATTAGATTGGTCAGATAGATGGGATAATATTAGGTCTCAAGTTCCTTGCTCATGTGATTTTGATTTTGCTACTTTATATGTAAAAAATAGGGTAGGGTCAAACATACATGAAGAAAGATTAATAGCTGCTCCATACATGAATGGAACAGTAAAATATAAAGAAGTATCATTTCCTTCATTTATTACACCCCAAACATTTGATATTTCTTTTCATAAAACAGAAGGGGGATTAATAACAGAAAATAAAATTAAAATAAATTAAATATGAAAATATTAGTAACTGGTGGAGCAGGATTTATAGGTACAAATTTAATCAAAAAACTACTATCAGAAGGACATGAAGTTCATTCATTAGATGATTATGAAACAGGTTTAGAAGAAAACCATCAAGAAAAAGGAATTTACCATCGTAACGATATTACTAATATTAATACCATGGATAAAGATTTTGATTATATATATCATTTAGCTGCATTAGCACGAATTCAACAATCATTTAATAATCCACAAGAAACATTTAGGGTTAATTCTGTTGGTACTCAAAGAGTTTGTGAATTTGCTAGATTAACAGGAGCTAAATTAATATATGCAGGTTCATCTTCTAGATGGTGTGATCCACATACTTCTCCTTATTCTACTAGTAAATTTTTAGGAGAAGAAATTATTAAAATGTATCGTAGAACTTATGGTTTAAACATGGAAATAGCTAGATTTTATAATGTTTATGGTCCTCATGAAATTGTAGATGGAACTTGGGCTGCAGTAATAGGTATTTGGAGAAATCAGGTAACTAATGGGGAAAAAATAACAATTATAGGTGATGGTGAACAACGAAGAGATTTTACTCATGTTGATGATATTGTTGAAGGACTTTTTAGAATAGGATTTAAAGATATTAAACATAAAGACGCTTGGGAATTAGGAACTGGTATTAATTATTCAATTAATGACGTTTACCAAATGTTTAGAGAAAGATTTGGAGTTGATTTTATTACCTTACCTGACCAACCAGGAAATTATAGACAAACTTTAAGGGAAAATGATGATAGTTTAGATAGATTAGGTTGGGAACCTAGTGATAAATTAAAAGATTATATTTTTAGTTTAAGTAAAGATTAATATATGAAAATAAGTTACGCAATCACAGTCTGTAATGAGTTTGTTGAAATCCAAAAATTAGTTTCTTTCCTTTTAAAGAATAAAAGAATTGAAGATGAAATAGTTATTTTATTTGATGTTACAAATGGGGATGAAGCTATAGAAGAATATCTAAGAGCAAAATCAGTTAATAGTGAATTCAATTGGATTAAGGGTGATTTTAAAGGACATTTTGCTGATTGGAAAAACTATCTTACTACTCTATGCTCAGGTGATTATATATTCCAGATAGATGCTGATGAATATCCTAACAAAGAGTTACTAGAGACACTTCCATTTTTACTTGAGATGAATAAAGATGTCGATGTTATACTAGTACCTAGAGTAAATACAGTAGAAGGTTTAACTCAAGATCATATTGCTAAATGGGGATGGAGTGTTAATGAAAAAGATTGGGTGAACTGGCCTGATTATCAGTGGAGAATATACAGGAACTCAGACAAAATAAAATGGGTAAATAAGGTACATGAACGTTTAGAGGGGTTTAATCAATATGCTACACTTCCTATGGAAGAAGGTTTCGCTCTGTATCACCCTAAAGAAATTGAGAGACAAGAAAAACAAAACGCTTATTACGATACATTATGAAAAAAGTATGGGTTAATGGGTGTTTTGATATATTACACCGCGGGCATTATGAACTATTTAATTATGCTAAATCTTTAGGAGATAAACTTATTGTAGGCATTGACTCAGATGAAAAAGTATCAAAAGATAAAGGTGCAGATAGACCCTATAATAAGTTAAAAGACAGAGTTTATGCCTTAGAAAGCTTAAAAGCTGTAGATGAAGTAATGGTATTTGATAATAGGGACCATCTTGAATGGTTAGTACAAATAACCAAACCAGATATTTTAGTAGTAGGGAGTGATTGGAAAGGAAAAGAAATAGTAGGTGGGCAATATTCAAAAGAAATTGTATATTTCAGTAGAATAGGAAATTATTCTACAACAAACATTTTATCAAATGAGAGAAAGTAAATTATACCCGGATAGGCAAAAAAAAGCTTATGTAGATATAGATGAAACTATATGTTTTTATAAGGATAAAAGAATATATGAATTAGCTGAACCTAACATGACTAATATTAATAAAATTAATAAGTTAAAAAAAGAAGGATGGCATATTACTTATTATACAGCAAGAGGGGGAGCAAGTAAAATTGATTATACAGAACTAACAACAAACCAACTAAATGAATGGGGATGTCTTTTTGATAATTTAATTGTTGGTTATAAAGATAACCCTCAAACACCAACTAAACCTTCTTATGATTTAATTATAGATGATAAGGCAAAACGAATAGAAGAATTATGATAGTAAAACCAAAAATTGTCCAAAAAGGATGGGGAGAAGAAGTATGGATCCACAACGATGAAGAATATTGTGGGAAATTACTTAGATTTTTTAAAGCAGGAAACAAATTTTCATTACATTACCATATAATTAAAAAAGAATCTTGGTATGTAGGTAAAGGGAGTTTTGAATACATTTGGCTAGATACTGAAAAAGGTATAGAACATACAACTACTATACCTACTGGGACTTGTCTTACAATAGAAAGAGGATCACCCCACCAACTCATTGCTTTAGAAGATATGTCAGAAATTTTTGAAGTATCAACAGAACACTTTGATGAAGATAGTTATAGAATTAGAACCGGAGATAAATTATGAAAAGAAAATACTTACCAACATTATCAGAATTAGTAGATAGATTATCTATTGTACAACTAAAAGAAGTCTTTATTACAGAACATAAAGAAGAATATGCTAAAGAAATAGCAGAAATAACCCATGATATAGGAGAAATTCTTAAAGAAGGTGATATTAAGTTAACTGGTGAAGATGTCAGAGCAATAGTAGTATTGTCTCAAATGAATCTTCATATTTGGCATAATGAAACCAAATATAGAGCAGGAACGGGGGATGGTAATTTAGGATTAACACATGGGTTAAACGGAATAAGAAATACTGCAAAAAATAAAATCCAAGAAAATGAAGGTGGAAGAAAAGACTATAAAGTAGATTGTATCGCGGCTGAATTTAAAGATTGGGAAATTAGTTGGTAAAATGAAAATACACCAAAAATTTAGAATAGAAGGATATTTTGATAACTTTATTAAAAAATATAAAGATTATCCAATTACTATATACACCGATCACCCAGTCCAACCCCAAGATATAGATTACAATAGAATTAATCTTTTTATGATTCATGAACCTAATGAAATATTTAATATACATAATTGGGTAATCCAAAACCATCATTTATTTCAGGGGGTAATAAGTTGGAGTAAAGATTTAGTAAAATCTATTCCTAATGGGATTGAATTTCCTTGTAGTTGGAGAATGAATGGTAATTCTGTTTGGGAGTTTTTAGGACCTAAAAAATTTGAAGTAACTTTTTTATGTGGTACAAAGAAAATTACTGAAGGTCATAAATTAAGACATAAAGTTCTTGAGTTAAAAGATAATATAAGCGTACCTCATAGGTTTTATGAAACCCTAGAAGATTGGGATACCTCAACAAATACTAGACCAGGTTATAGTGAATATTCTAAAGATTTATCCCATATTCCAAATGCTGCTAAATTTGAACCTAACATATATGGGAAAAAAGATTTATATATAAATTCTATGTTTAATATAGGAATAGAAAACGTAAAACATGATAATTGGATTAATGATAAATTATATTCATGTTTTTCATCCTTAGTAGTTCCTATATATTGGGGTTGTGAAAATCTTGAAGAACTTGGATATGATGAAAGAGGGGTTATTAGATTTAATAGTAAAGAAGAGTTAAAGTATATTTTAGATAATTTAACAGAACAAGACTACCATGATAGGTTAGAGTATCTTAAACATAATTATGAAGTTAATAAAAAGGATACATTAGAAGATAATCTTTCTTATATTTTAGACGAATTAATTAAATTAAATAATATATGATATTCCCAGAAGTAAAAATTTATCAACCTGATTCATTTGAAGATTTTAGAGGTGAATTATATACTTTATTCAAACAAGAAGAAAGTAATTTAATATTTAACCATGATAAAGTTTCTATATCTACTAAAAATGTTTTAAGGGGATTACATGGTGATTCAAAATCTTGGAAACATATTTCTTGTTTAGCAGGAAAAGTATTACTAGTAGTAGTTGATAATAGAAAAGAATCAGAACATTATTTAAAGTGGGATTCTATAGTTTTATCTTCAAAAAATAGAAAGTCTGTTTTAATTCCTCCTATGTTTGCAAATGGACATTTAATTTTAAGTGATGAAGCTACATTTTTTTATAAATGGTCATATAAAGGAAAATATCCTGATGTAAAAGATCAATTTACTTTAAAATGGAATGATCCAAAATTAAACATTCATTGGCCTATTTCAACTCCTATTTTATCTAAACGTGACTATTAAATTAATTTTTATTATATTAACCGTATGAATATACCAAAAAAATACACTAAAGTTCGGGATATAAACATTGCACCCGAAGAGCTTATTAATTTTGAGACTAAAGTTAAAGAAGCTTATGAAAACGCTCAAATTCAAGGTCCTGTTCATTTATCTAAAAATAATGAATCAGATTTAATTAATCTATTCCAGTACATCCACCCTGAAGATTGGGTTTTTTCAGCCTGGAGAAATCATTATCATGCTTTACTCCATGGGGTAGATGAAGATAAATTATTTAATTGGATTAAAGAAGGCAGAAGTATGGGAACTAATAATACAAACCCAAACTTTTATGCTTCGTCTATAGTAGGAGGAATTATACCCATTGCTTTAGGTGTAGCTGCTGGATTGAAACGGTCAAACTCCCAACGTAGGGTTTGGTGTTTTATAGGTGATATGACAATGGAAACAGGAGTATTTTGGGAAGCTTATAAATATTCTCAAAATATGAATCTTCCTTTACAGTTTGTTGTAGAGGATAATAATCTAAGTGTACATACACCAACAGATATAGCTTGGGGAAAAAGAATGAATCCCCCAGAAAATGTAATTTATTATCAATACGAAATGTCGTATCCACATCATGGAACAGGCAAATGGGTAAACTTTTAAAAATATGAAATATAAAGAACAATTAGTAAAATCAATGGAATGGTTGGCAGAAAAACCAGATACCTTATTTACAGGACAAGCTATGGGAATGTCAGGCCATGCAATATCAGGAACAGTAGCAAAGGTTTCTCAAGATAAAAGAGTAGAACTTCCTGTATTTGAAGAAACACAATTAGGAATGGCAACAGGTATGGCATTAGAAGGGTGGGTACCAATTACAGCTTATCCTAGATTTGATTTTTTTATCCTGTCACTAAACCAATTAGTTAATCATTTAGATAAGATTCAAGATATGTCTAAAGGGGATATGAAACCAAAAGTTATTATTAGAGTAGCAGTAGGATCAAAAGTACCTTTTAGTGCTGGTCCTCAACATACTCAAAATCATACTGAAGCTTTACGTAAAATGCTTACTGAAATTGAAGTAGTAGAATTAATAGAACCTGAAGATATATTTCCAGCTTTTGAAAAGGCATATAATGGTGATAAATCTACATTAATAGTTGAACACAGCGAATTTTATAATAGTAAATAATATGTTTAAATGGCCACTTATAAATGATAATATCACTCAAAGTGATAGAAAAATATTATCCGATTTTTGCTTAAATGGGGAACGTTTTACTAATGGACCTAAAGTAAAAGAATTTGAAAATCTATGGTCTGAATGGCTAGGAGTAAAACATACTGTAATGGTAAATTCCGGGGCGTCATCAAACTATATTTCTATTGCCATGGTAAAAGAATTAGTTGGTAAAGGTGAAGTTATAGTTCCTCCTATAGGATGGGTGTCAGATATTTCATCAGTATCTCAATTGGGTATGACACCTGTATTTGTAGATGTATCTTTAAATGATTTTAATATAACAGCTGAAAATATTAAAAAAGCTATTACTAAAGATACTAAAGCTATAGTATTAGTACATACATTAGGTTTTCCTGCTATAAATGATGAAATTATTAAAATAGCTAGGGATAATAATATTATGTTAATTGAAGACTGTTGTGAAGCACATGGTGCAACCTACAAAAATAAACGTGTAGGTTCATTTGGTGATATTTCTTTATTTTCTTTTTATTTTGGACATCATATCACTACAATTGAAGGTGGTGTAGTATGTGTTAAAGATGATAAATTATATGATTTAGCTAAATTATTTCGTTCACACGGAATGACTAGAGAGGCATCTAAAGAATTACAACAAGAATATCAACTTAAATATCCAAATTTAAATCCTTTATTTACTTTTGCTGTAGCAGGATTTAACATGAGATCAAGTGAAATAAATGCTGTTTTAGGAATTGAACAAATGAAACGTTTAGATTCTAATATAGAACATAGACGTATAAATTTAGATGTTTGGTTAGATAATTTAGATAATTCTAAGTTTATAACTTCTTTTAATAGGCAAGGTAATAGTAATTTTGCTTTACCTTTAATGATGCAAGAATCAAATAAAAATAAATTAAAAGATGTTTGTTTTATTTTAGAACAAGAAGGTGTTGAATATAGATTAGGTACCGCTGGAGGCGGGAATCAAGCACTTCAACCCTATCTAGAAAAAGTACCTTATAAAATAGATGGAATATTAACATATGCTAATTATATTCATAATAATTCCTTATATGTAGGTAACCATACAGATTTAACAAATAACCAAATTATTAACCTTTGTAAAAAATTAAATAATGTTTAAAGATCAAAAAGTATTAGTAACAGGTGGTGGGGGAATGATTGGACGTTCCTTAGTTAAGTTTCTTTTAGAAAAAGGAGCTCAAATAACCATAGCAGATTTAACAGAACCCTCAGATTTACCTGAAAATGTTAGTTATACAAAAGTAGATTTAAGATATTTTTCCCAATGTGAAGAAATTTGTAATGGTATGGATTATATTTTTAATTTAGTAGGTGTTAAAGGATCCCCTAAAATGTGCGCAGAACAACCAGCTGATTTTATGGTTCCTATGTTACAATTTAATACTAATATGATGGAAGCTGCTCGTAGAGCTAATGTTAAATGGTATCTATATACAAGTTCAGTTGGAGTATATGCCCCTGCTGCTGTATTTGTAGAAGATAGTGTTTGGGAAACAGTACCTTCACCTAATGACCGTTTTGCTGGATGGGCTAAAAGAATGGGTGAATTACAAGCTGAAGCATATTCAATTCAATATAACTGGGATAAAGTATCAATTGTAAGACCAGCAAATGTATATGGTAATTATGATAACTTTAACCCTGCAAATGCAATGGTTGTACCTTCACTTATTAGAAAAGCCCAAGAAAATAGTATTCTTGAAGTTTGGGGTGATGGAACAGCAGTTAGAGATTTTATACATGCTGATGATGTAGCATTAGGAATGATCTTTGCCGTTGAAAACCAAATTACTAAACCAATCAATCTAGGATCAGGTGAAGGATATTCTATTAAACAAGTAGTTGAAATGGTGGTTAAACATGCTAATAAACCACTTAAAATAAAGTGGTTAACTGACAAACCTTCAGGTGATGCTTTAAGATTATTTGATATGACTAGAGCTAAATCTTATGGGTATGATATCTCAGTTGGTTTAGATGAAGGTATTAAAAGAACTACTGAATGGTTTACTAATAATAAAGAAATTTTAGATAAACGTTATAATGCATTTGTAGACCACTAATGGTTAAATATCTTATTTCAGGAAATAAAAGTGGATTAGGTAAATACTTATTTGATAATTTACCTAATTCTATTGGATTTGGAAGGGGCCAACAACATATAATCCAAAATTGTGATAATATAATACATTGTGCTTTTAACAAAACAAATGATATTACAAACCATTATCAATATTTAGAAGATAATATATTTTTAACTAAGAATTTATTAAATTGTTATAATAAAAAGTTTATTTATATTTCTACTATCGATGTTTACAATCAAACCCCAACTATGTATTCTTTATTTAAACAATTTGCTGAATCCATAGTATTAAACCATCCTAATACTCTTGTATTAAGGTGTTCTATGATGTTAGGTCCTACAATGAAACCTAACCATGTTACTAAATTAAAAAATAATAATGAAAAAATTGGGTTAAGTGGTGAGTCTACTTTTAATTACATTTTAATGGAAGACATTTATAATTTTATAATTAATGAAGATTTATCCCAATATAATGGAATTATAGATTTTACTTCAAATTCAAATACTAAATTATCAGAAGTTAAAAAATATTTTAACTCAAATACTAAATTAGGAGATTATAAGTATGAATCTTTAAATTTGGAGAATACAAATCCAATTCATATATTAAACTCCAAATATAATAAATCATCAATAGACAATTTAAAAACTTATTTTACATGAAAACAATATTAATTTGTGGCGCTACTGGTTTTATAGGTAGAAACCTTTTAGAATATTATTACAAACAAGGAAAATATAAAATTATAGCAACCCACTATAATAGACCAGCAATTGATGGGTATGATGGAGTAAAATGGGTTAATATTGACCTAAGAGACCCTATTGCCGTTAAATCAATACTTAATGGGGTTGATATAGTATTACAATTTGCCGCTACAACATCAGGCTCTAAAGATATAATAACAAGACCTTATATCCATGTTACAGATAACGCTGTAATGAATAGTTTATTGCTTAGAGAATGTTATGAACAAAATATAGAACATTTTGTTTTTCCTAGTTGTACTGTTATGTATCAACCTTCTGATAAGGCTTTATCTGAAAATGACTGGAATGGGAATGATGAAATATTTCCAACTTATTTTGGTGTAGGTAATACTAAGGTTTATATTGAAAAAATGTGTGAATTTTTCTCAAGGTTAGGAAAAACTAAACATACTGTTATGAGACATTCAAATATGTATGGTCCTTATGATAAATATGATTTAGAACGATCCCATATGTTTGGAGCTACTATAACAAAAGTTATGACTTCACAAAATGGAAAAGTAAATGTTTGGGGTACAGGTGAAGAATCTAGAGATTTATTATATGTTGATGATTTAGTAGAATTTGTAGACGCTGCTATCAACAACCAAAAATCAGATTATGAATTATTTAATGTAGGATTAGGTAAAGCCACCCAAGTTAAAGATGTAGTATCTAAAATCATAACCCATTCAGGAAAAGATTTAGAAATGGTACATGATTTATCAAAACCAACTATACCTACTTCTTTATTTTTAAATTGTAAAAAAGCAAAAGATTTATTAGATTGGGAACCTAGAACAACCCTAGATGAAGGTATTAAGAAAACAATTAAATGGTATAAAGAAAATGAGTAAAACAGCATTTATTACAGGCATAACGGGGATGGTAGGTTCACATTTAGCTGATTATTTATTAAAAAATACAGATTGGAAGGTATTTGGGTTAGCTAGATGGAATGATTCTTTAGAAAATATAGAACATTTATCCGAAAATATTAATAATAAAGAACGTATTGAATTATTATATGGAGATTTAAATGATTTACCATCACTAATTACTGCTATAGAAAAATCAACCCCAAATTATATTTTTCATTTAGCAGCCCAATCGTACCCACAAACCAGTTTTGACGCGCCTATAGAAACGTTACAAACTAATATACTAGGTACTGCAAATCTATTGGAAGCATTACGTAAATCACCGTATAAAAATGCTATAACGCATGTATGTGCATCAAGTGAGGTATTTGGAAGAGTATCTTCAGATAAACTACCTATAAATGAAGAATGTTCTTTCCACCCTGCTTCACCTTATGCTATATCTAAAGTTGGTACTGATTTAGTTGGTAGGTATTATGCTGAAGCTTATGGGATGCAGATTATGACTACTAGAATGTTTACCCACACAGGCCCAAGAAGAGGTGATGTATTTTCTGAGTCTACATTTGCTAAACAAATAGCAATGATTGAAGCCGGTTTACAAGAGCCTAAAATTTATGTTGGTAATTTAGAATCATTAAGAACATATGCTGATGTTAGAGATGCAGTAAAAGCATATTATATGTTAGTAACAAATAACCCAATTGGAGGAGAATATTATAATATTGGGGGAAGTTATACATGCAAAATTTCAGATATGTTACATTATCTAATAAACCAATCTACAATTAATGATATTGAAATAGTAACAGACCCAGAACGTTTACGACCAATTGATGCTGATTTACAAGTACCTGATACTACTAAATTTGAAAATCATACTGGATGGAAACCAGAGTATACTTTCGAACAAACTATGGATGATCTTTTAGATTATTGGAGAAACAAAGTTAAATCAGGTAGAAAATTTTTAAGACGATGAATATATTAGTTATAGGAGATAGTTGTAGTGATATTTTTAGATATGGAAAAGTAACTCGCATAGCCCCAGAAGCACCAGTACCAATTATAATACCAGAAAAAGAAACAGTAAACTCAGGTATGGCTGGAAATGTTGTTGCTAATTTAAAAGCATTAGGGGCAAATGTTGATTTAATTACTAATAAAGAAGAAATACGTAAAATACGTTATGTGTGTTCTAAATACAATCACTTATTATTAAGAGTTGATGAAAATGACACTTGTGCCCCAATTAAAGATATAGAAATAGAAAGGGGTAAATATGATGCGATAATTATTTCTGATTATTGTAAAGGGTTTTTAAATGAAGATATGATTGAAGCAATTTCAAATACTGATGAATGTCCTGTATTTTTAGATACTAAAAAAGTTTTAGGTGATTGGTGTAAAAATATAGATTATATTAAAATAAATTACCAAGAATATTTAAACAATAAAGAAATTTTAAATATGCTTCCTGATTTAAAAAATAAAACCATTGTTACTAGAGGAAAATATGGGTGTGACTTTAGAGACAAAAATTATCCAACTATAGATGTTCCTGTAAAAGATGTTTCAGGAGCAGGTGATACTTTCCTATCAGGTTTAGTTGTGGAATATATTAATAGTGGTTTTAACATTAATTCAGCAATTAAATTTGCTCAAGAGTGCACTACAAAAGTAATCCAAAAATCAGGAGTATCAACAATATGAAAACAGCAGCTTTATTATACGTAAGAAATGATGATTATAAAGAAAATGAAAGAGTTATAGTTACCCTTTCATCTATGTTAGATACCTTTGATGAGGTAATTTTATTAGATTGGAACACCCCAAAAGGTAAAAACCCACTATTATGGGAAATAGAAGATAAATTACCAAAAACTGGTAGGTTAAAACATATGGTAATCCCTCCTAATGCCGCAACTCAACTTACAAACTATGATCCTAAAGCTCAAGCTTGTACTCAAGTATTATCTTCTAATATCATGCTACGTAGAACAGATGCTGATTGGATTGTAGCTACTACTATTGATATTATAGCTCCTAAGAAAGAAACATTAAATACTTTTTTATCAAAGGCGGATAAAAATACTTTTTATACTTTATCAAGAAGAGATTTTGAAATAAGTGAATTAGAAGAATTTGGTTTTGATAGATGGAAAGAATATAGAGACATTTTAGACAATAAATCAAAACCTAGATATTATCCTGCTAAAGTTAGTCCAAATGATGATTATAGTATAATTAACTGTTGTGGTGATTTTCAAATGGCACATAAAGATGTTTGGAATAAAATAAAAGGATATGAAGAAAAAATGATGTATGCTTGTTTCCAAGATACAAACATACAGAAAAAAGCAGTTTTAAATGGGTGTGGTTTAATGGCAATATATGATATTCCCTTTTATCATATGTCCCATAAAGGAATGGGAAATGATGGTAGTTCCCCATCAAAACAACATTACAATGATGTTTGGAAGTGGGTAGAACATTTCCAAACTTCAGAAAACTTAGAAGACTGGGGGTTTAGTAATATTGAAATTGAATATGAAACTTATTAAATTTAATTTGGATTAGCTAATTAGTTTTCGTATATTTACACCTAATTTAAAGGTTATATATTTATGCGACAGACTATTAAAACACCCATTAAAATGAAAATGATTCCTTGTATTAAATGTAGTTCTCCTATGCCCGAATTAAGACTAACGAAATTTGGTTATAAAGTTTGTGTTAATTGCTCAACAGTAGGTACTAAACGTGGTATTCCTGTAATGAGGGGATCAGGTGATCATACCTGGACTGAAACTATTATTATGGAAGAGGATCAATATGAAGAATTTGTAGTAGCATCCGCTCTTGAGCGTGGGGATAAAAATGCTGCTAAAGCTGAAATGTTAAATATGGATAAAGAAGATCGTAATTTACAAGGCCCATTCCAAATAATCAATAATACAGATAAAGATAGAACTTAGTTATGCCCAAACCAAAACCATTATCTAAAGAAATGATAGTGGCGGCTCAAGCAAAAACTAAATCTAATATGGCCGCTGCAAGGTACTTGCATGTTTCTTACCAACATTATAAGAGGTATGCTAAAATGTATAAAGTATTTGAAGGCCATAAAAACCAAAGTGGTAAAGGTATACCTAAATTTTTAAAGGGTACGGGTAAAGAACCTGCACTTTTAGATATTATTGAAGGAAGAGTATCAGCAGCTCATTTTTCTCCTGCAAAAATAAAGTATCGTTTAATAGAGGAGGGATATTTATCAGAGCAATGCTCAATGTGTGGTTTTCAAGAACGTAGGGTACTTGATTATAAAATGCCCTTACTGTTACACTTCAAAGACAATAATAAATCAAATTACACACGCGATAACATTGAGTTACTATGTTATAACCACTATTTCCTTACAGTTGGAGATATATTTACAGAGAAGGATGTTAAACAAATTGAATCGCATCAAGAACATATAGGTACAACTGATAAAGTTGAGTGGGAAGTTGATGATTATCATTTACAACGTTTAAAAGAATTAGGTTTAGAGGATGATGAAGATGATGTAAACCAATATATTTCAAGAATATGAAAAAAGCTAGACGAGCCAGATCAATAAATAAAAAACATCATAAGATTACTCAGGATTATGATAAGCAAAAAAGTAAACATTTAGAAAAATTAACTGATAAAATGCTTAAGAATGATGAAAAAGCAAATCAGTTAAAATCAAAAACAATGAAAGGTGACTTTCTAAAAAACTTTTAATTATGGAAATGGAATTTAAACACAATTGGGAATTTGATACTACAGAACAACTAAATAGTATCTTTAAAGATGGAATGAAAGAATTAAATGATCTAATTGTGGACATTGCTTTGGATAATTTAAAAACAAAACGAAAGCAAATCCCCGTAGTATCAATTTACACTAAGGATGAAGATATGACTTATGATATTATGATTGATCGTCCTGATATGGTTGAAACATTAGAACAAAATTTAACTACAATGGAAGAATATGAGGATTATGAACGTTGTCAAAAGATAGTTAATGCCTTAGATTATTTAAAATTAAAATCTTAATTATGAAAAATTTATTTAAAAATCTGTTTATTATTTTAGGTTTATCCTTATTGATGGCTTTTACTAACTATACTCGTCCTAAAAAGACACCTATTAATACTATATTAAGTGCTCCTGTAGTAAAGATAGATACAAAAATTAAAATAGAAGAAATTAAAATAAAAGGCCATACGGCCTTTTTAACTGCTCTAGGCCATAGGGAATCAGGCAATAGATATCATGTAGTTAACCGTTTTGGTTATATGGGTAAATACCAATTTGGCAAATCAACATTAAAAACATTAAAGATTAAAACCACCAAAGAAGATTTTCTAAATAATCCTAATTTACAGGAAGAAGCAATGAGAAAATTACTTATATATAATAAAAAACGTCTTAAAAAATATATAGATAAGTTTGATGGGCAAGTAATAAATGGTATATTAATAACTGAATCAGGATTATTAGCTGCAGCACACTTAGGAGGTGCTGGTAGTGTTAAAAAATGGTTTAGAACTGGAAAAATAAAACAAGATGGTAATGGTGTAAAAATAACTCAATATATGGAGCAATTTTCTGGTTATAGCTTATATTTATAATCAAAAAAGATTATGGCAAGAGTAGTTGTAGGTGATTACAAACCAAATAAAAGAAAAAAACGACCTGGGGTACACGCAAAAAGCAAATCCAGTAAAATGAAACAAAGTAAAAACTATGTTAAACAATATAGGGGACAAGGGAAATAGAATGAATGTAACAGTAACAAGCTTATTCAATCATATGACAGATGCTGATTTTTTAGCATTACATGAAGCGGGTGAGTTAAAAAATTTCTGTTGGGCTTTATCTGTAGACTTACAATCTAAAAACCATGAAAAAGATAACACTTACACAGCATGAATGGTATGATGCCATGAAACTTCCTACACCTTATAGGAATAAGAAGAAATACTATAGAAAAGAAAAACATAAGAAACGTGGGAGCCAATTTGGTTCCCACAATTATTTTTCGTATATTTACAAGGTAAAATTAAGGTTATGGCTCTCTGGGAATTCAGAAATTTAAATAAACATGGTAATTACAGAAAACGAATTATCCATACTAAAGGTGCATTAAGTATACCTGGTAATGGATTTGGTCCTTCTGTAATGGCAAATAGATTTAAATACAAGTATGAGCATCCGGTTATGCCTCCAATGATATGGAAAAATAATGGTAAAACATATTTAATGCCCTTATGGCAAGAGGTAGTTGAAGGTACTACAGTTGATGATGTAGAATGGGTTAAACCAAAACCTAAGGTTAAACAAGAACCTATTATTGAAACTCATACTAGTAGTAGCAATGCAGATAAAACGTATAAAACAGCATATTACCCCGAATCAGGTAAATTTTATTGTGACTGTCCAGGCAGATGGAGAGCGTTTGATAATCGTTGTAAACACATAAAAGCATTAGAATTAAAAATAAATAAATAAAGGTTATATGGATAAATTAATTGTTAAATTTGAAGGTAAAGAAGAACCAACAGTATATAATATTGTTACTTTTCTTAAGAATAAATCAAAATCAAAAGAAGTATTATTTAGTAATGTTCAAGATTTGATTAGACACCCTTTAACTGAATGGCATGAAATAGTACATGCTGAAGTAAATCGTGGTGAAGGTGATGGTGAATCAAAACCATATGAGTCTAAATATGAAAGAGAAAATATAGCATTACCTAAAGAAATGGCTAAAGAAATTGTTGAGGTAGCTACTTCACTTAAAGGTTGTACTATTGATTTTGTTAATAGATGTAATAAAGTATTAAATTTTGATTTACATGAAAAATTAAATAATAAATACGGATTTACAGGTGCTAAACGTTTATATAATATATTTAAATTAAATTAATTATGGCAGAAAATAGAGGCAGACCAAGTGAAAATGTAGTTAAACTTACAAAATGGAATTTAGATACTGAAGACTCAGTATGGAAATACGATATGGATAAGTCAACCAATGGTCCTTATTCAGTAGAACAAAAATTTCAAGCTGGAAATAAACCAGAAAAATTTAAGATTGATCAAAAAACTTATGGTAAACATCCAGTTGTAATGGTATTTAAAACATCAAACCGTTCAAATGCTAAAACTAAAATTAAAGTATTTAATAAAAATATAGATTATATTTTAAGTGCTAAAAAATTACCTGGTATACCTGAGAAAGCAGAAATAATTGATTTAGCTGTTGGTAAATCATTTATATCTAAATATAAACAAAAATATAATTTAGCTTAGTCTTTATATATTTATAACAAAATATTAATCAATTAATTATCAAATGAAAACAATTTTAATTATTTTAGTTTTATTAGTAGCAGCTGCTGCAGTATATTATTTCGGATTTTATAAAAAAGGAAAAATTAATGATCGTGATGGCGATTTTATTCCTGATGAAGTAGAAGATGCAGTTGAAGATGTAAAAAAAGTTGCTAAGGAAGTTAAGCGTAGAGCTAAACGTGTAAAAGAAGAATTTAAAGACGTTATTGAAGAAACTAAGGACGTAGTTGAACAAGCTAAAGATGTAGCAGATGCTGCAAAAGGTAAAAAACGTAGAGGTAGAAAACCTAAAAAATAAAAAATGAGCAAATACAATTTAATAGACATTTACGAACAATACAGAATTGGTTCAGGTTGGACTACAGATTTTGATTATGAAGGAATGCTTAAAGCTGGATTAAAAACAGGGGTTGATACTGATCTTGAACTTTTAGAGAAAATGGTTGAAGATTATACTGATGTTAACTACCATAGAGAAGCAGATCATTTGTATAAAGCTATTGAAGCATTAAAACAAAAAGCTACTAAAGAAGCAAGTATGTTTTTTGGAGATTTCCATGCTGAAATTAAAGCAACAATGGCTGATCTAGGAATAGGTGTTAAAGATGATACATTAGGACAATTTATGGCTTCTAAAATGGAAGAAGAAATGGCAGTGTTTTCATCTGAAGAAGAGGAAGATAAGTACATCGAAAAAAAGGTTAAAAGAGGTCTTGAAAAAGAAAAAGAAAGAGCTGCTAAAAAGAAAAAAGGAGTAAAAGAAATAACTTCACGTGAAGGAGCTCATATTGAAGGCCTATTAAATATAAACATGAAAGCTAAATTCTTAGAAGCGTTTGCTGATTTATATTTTAATTTAACAGATGAAGATCCATTCCAAGCTGAAGATGTAGTTGATCATTTAGCAAATGAAATGTTAAAACATTTAGATGCTATTCAAGCTCAAGGTGATAAATTAAATAGTACAAACACAGATGCTGACTTTGAAAGAGAGCAAAGAATGCAAATGGATATGAGAGAAGAAAAAATGTCTCTAGAAGATATAGTTAAGTCAACTAAAGTTGATGGCACTATGGAAGATTTAGAAAAAGCAGTAATGGCTAAAGCTAAAAAATCAGGTTTAGATGTTACAGATAAAGAAGTTGAAGATGCAGTTGAAAAACATGCTGATATGGCTTTAGGCTTAATGGAAGAGATAGGTCCTACTGGAATTGCAATATCACAAAAACAACTTGATGATCTTGAAAAACTTGGAGCCATTTCAGGATTAGAAGTAATTGTTCAAGACAAAGATGGATCAAATGTAAGAAAAGTAGATTATACTTTAACTAATACAAACTTTGAAAAAGGTGATGATGATTATGATTATCTAGATGAAAATCTAAAAGAACACTTTGGTCGTTTCATGAAAGATTATCAATAAAATATAACTTCTTACTCCGTTAATCATAAGAACAACGCATTAGAGTAAGCTTTTTAAAAAAAATAGGGCGCATTAGCGCCCTTTTTTTATTTTTCTTTACGATAAATTTTTATTACTTGATTATCTTGATAAGCTATAGTTTCTGTTCTTAAACCATTTTCATACTTTACTTTTAATGTAACATTACCTTCATTATCATATTGTTTCCAAGTACCTGTGTTTTTTAATTTATCACCTACTTTTTTAACATACCCTATTTCGATAATTTGTTCACCATTGTATTTTACAACTTTAACTAAATTATCATTTAATTGTTGGTATGTTGTTACTTCTTGAGCCATTAAGCTCATTGATCCTACTAACATTGCTGTTAAAAATAATTTTCTCATAATCTATAATTTAATGTATGGTTATACATATGGAACATTAGGGTCATATTAGCGTCATTTATATGACGTCTTTTTATGCGCAAAAATTTGGTTACCTGAAATAGAGTTCGTATATTTACCCTGTTGATAATTAAGTCAACGCATTAAATAAAGGTTATGAACGAACAATTTATCAAAGCAATTACAATTGCAATTGACAAAAAAATGATTACTGCCGATCAAGGGTTTGAGATCATTAGAGAGCAAAGTACTGAGCGTACTAATATTATTAACGAAACTATAGGTTTTAATCAAAAAAGATAATTATGAAAACATTTGACGATTTAAAATTTACAAAACATAAAGTTACTAAAAAAGCTATTATGGCATCACTTGAGCTTAAACCTAATGTGTTTATATCAGTGGTTGCAGGTGAAGGAATGTACAGTACATCTAGAAAAGGTGTTAGAGCCGAATGTACTAAAGTTGAAGATGCTTCTTCATTTGAAGTTGCTATTATAGATGAAAATTTGCCTGATGATGAGCAGCAGTGGGATGTTAACGGTTGGCAAACGAGAGATGATATTAATAAATTAATAATTGAGAACTCATGAGTAAAGAAAAAAGATACGTAGTAAAAATGGAAATGTATGTCTATGCTGAAAATGATTATATGGCTAAGAAACGAGCCAATGATCTAAAGCTATCAATTGAAAACAGACGTCATTCCGATTGTATAGAGATAGTAGAAATGGGTGAACAACCATTTGCTAGTTTTGAATACCGAAAAATAGATGATCCTAAGTTTTATCCTAAAGATTTATCTCACGAACCATTACCATTTTAATATGAAAAAAGGAGATTGGTTATTATATAATAATAAACGTAAAAAATGTTTTGGTATACACCATAACGGTAATATTTTAATTAAAATGAATGGTACTATAGTTCAAGTACATAAAGAAAAAGTAAAAACTCCCGCGTAAAAATTTGGTTACCCGGGCTAGGGTTCGTATATTTACCACGTTGATGCAGTTAAGCACAACATTAAATTAATAAAGGTTATGAATACACAGTTAGATTTATTTGAAGGTTTAGTTTTAACAACAGAACAACAAGAACAAATTGATAGTTTTATTAAGAGCCAAGCAAAAAGAGCTGTTGAACGTCAAGAAGAGATGAACAGAACAATGTTATTGCTTGATGAAGCAGGATTTGTTATGGGTGTTGATTATGCTTGTAATTTCGAAGTTGAAGAAGTTACTGGTAAAAGAGAATTTGGTTATTCTTATAATAATACCAATTTTGAATATGAAGTTACTTATATAAATTCATATGGTTGTGTTTATCTAATTACCGATTCAATCCAAGATGGTAAGATAAAAAAACATAATGCTACAGTTGATAGAGAAGGTAGTAAATTAATGTGTACTTATATTACTGAGCAGTATAGATATTATAAGCCAAGTACATTGCTTACTAAACTTAAAGAAAATAGAAAATCTAAAATAGCAGAGCTTGATAGAAAAAATAAAGAGCAAGTATGTTTAGATTATACAGTTACTAAATACCAAAAATTATATCCTGAAGCTACAGTTAAAGCAGGTACTGATTATGATAGAGGTTATAGAGGTCATAGTTATACTGAATTTAAAACAGTAGTAATTGAATTTAAATCAGGTAGTAGTGTTACTTTTAGATTAGGTTATGGTTATGAGCTTGATAAAGAAAGATTGCATAAGCGATATGATGCTCAAAAAGAAACTGTTGAGCAAACATTAGAAAGGTTTAATAATCAAAAAATTAAGTAATATGAAGTTATACGATGTACCTAGAAATAGTAAAATTAAAGTAGTGGGAGATGTTAAAATACCTCCCGCTGCCCCAATTATTGAAGAGCAAGAAGTATTAAATTTTAGCCATGTAGATGGAATGTATAGTTATTGTACTAATAATAATAATGAAGTAGTACATTTAGCAGCATGGACTGAAGTAGAAATAGTTGAGTAATGAAAGCAATATTAGAATTTAGCTTACCAGAAGATCAAACCGAATATCAAACGGTTAATGATGCATCTAAAATGTTTAGTGTATTATGGGAGATGAAACAATGGTTAAGATCACAAGTTAAATATGCTCCGGATGGAATGTCACAAGAGGCTTATGATGCATTTGAAGAGTGTAAAGAAAAGTTAAATGAATTACTAATTGATAATAATTTAGATTTAGAACAATTATGAAAGAACAAGATTTAATTGATTTAGGATTTAAAAGAGCAGATGTAAGTGTAGAAGAGAGTGGTTATAAGGCTTTCCACTACTACACTTTAGATTTTAATAAAGGTTTTGGTTTAATATCAAATGCTAGTGATGAGGTAACAACAGTGGCAGGTCAGCATAGATGGTATGTAGAAATATTTGAAGCACCAGAAATTAATTTTGTTGAGAAAAAGGATGTAAAACTGCTGATTAACCTAATTGAAAAAAATATAATAAAATAAGCTATGAAAGAAAAGTTATTAAAACATTTTGGAGTAAAAATAGTAGATGAATGGTCTATGGATTGTGATTTTTACATCTATGAAGAAACAACAGCAGATGGTTATAGCATTTATGTAGCAGCTCAAAACCCTGACAGTATTTCAATAGATGAAAATGTTTATTACTACGATAGTGACTTAGGTGAGGCATTATTAGATGCAATTAGACATTATAAATGTAAAAATATTTACATTGATGATCCATCAGCATATTGGGTTGAAGAAACAATAACAGAATTAATCGAAGCAAAAGAAGATGAATAAAGCAGATACATTTCAATTACCAGATTGGTTTGATGGTCAGGTTTATGATGAGGGTGAGACTGTTACTAACCCATTTAGTGGTGAAGAATATACATTAAATAATATTGAATTATCAATGTATGACTTTATTGTAGGCAGTCAATATGTAATTGAATTAACATCAGATTCTATACCTCAAACATATATTGACCAATTTAGAAAAGGATTAAAATGGTTTAGAGAGACTAATCCAGAAGCATATAAAATTTTATTAGATTAATTATGAAAGTAAAAAAACAAGTTTTACATTATTGCTTGGCTCAAGCAAAAGAATTTTATAAATTGGGTGAACGCGATAAAGCTAGAGATTATTGTGATATGGGAATTGGTTATGTAGCAACTAAAAAAGAAGATGGTTGGGATGGAGAAGACCTAATTGAAGATGTTAAAATTAACTTATGGTTAGAACGTTTTTGGATGTTCTTAGAAAATAAAAATTTAATGTTGTGAGTAGAATAGAAGAATTAGTATATAGTGCTCATGAATATGGTAAACGAGCTCAATTATTTAATGAAGTTTCTAAAATAAAATTAGAATCCCCAACAATGCATTTAGAAGAGGTTTATGATAGAGCATATCAAAACATAATGAACACATAAATATGGATATGGAAAAATTATTATTAGGTATATTTTGGTTTACTTTAGGTCATATAGCAGTATTTTTTCAATTAAATGGGCAATTTAAATGGGAATGGTTTGCTAAAAACGAATGGGCATTAGCATTACTTGGATTAATTATTTCATTTTTTTACATTTGGGGGACAAAATATACTGTGCAAGGATTTGATGGTTTATTATGGCCAGCTAGATTTATTGGATTTGGTATTGGAATGATAGTATATGCTTTAGGTGTTGGTTATCTTTTTAAAGAGGGTATAACTAATAAAACATTTATAAGCCTACTGTTATGTATTATATTAGTAGCAATTCAAATATTATGGAAAACTAAATGAGAAAGTGTAATAAATGTAAACAAAAACATTCAGATTGGATGTTTAAAACTGATAAGAAGAAAACATGCCGTAAATGCGAATATAGATGGTATCGTAATATTCTTCGAATGATGGTTAGAGATAGACGCCTAACCCCACTTGAAAGAATGGGTACTAGAATCGGTTATATGGGTACTGGTTTTTTAATTGCTGGTCAATGGACACTTAATCCTACATTATATATAATGGGATTTACTTGTGTATTAATACAAGTAGCAATTCGTAGACAATGGAACTTAGTAGTATTACAATTAAATGGCCTTACGGCTTGGACCATTCACTTTATAAATTCATTATCATGACAAAACAAGACAAATTAGATGCTATTAAATCATTACATAAAATGATTATTGAACTTAAATCAAACCCAAGTGTTGAGAGTAAAAAAACAATACAAGGTTTACAACAAAAATTAGATGATTTAAAATTATGAATTTTAAAATCAATTTACATGGAATGTCTATAAATAATGCTATATCAAAAGCAGAATCAGTTTTAATAGAAGCTTCATTTGATAAGAATATGCGAGTGGAAATTATAACAGGCAAATCAGGCAATATGAAAGAACATATTATTGAAGAAGTAATTAAACCATTTAAATTTGATTATTACATCCCACCTCACAATACAGGAATGATAATTGTAACTCAAGATTATGAATTATAATATAATATATAAAGAAGGATTAGCATTTGAAATACTAAAAGAAATTAGTGCTCATATGTTTCAAAATAAAGATGGAAGTATTAACCAACAAATACTAGGGTTGTATGTTAATGAATTAGATGGAGATAGAGTATTACAACGTAATGGTAAATTCTTAATTTGTAGAACAATAGAAGAAGCACAAACTGTATGAGCGGAGAAGATATAATACAACGAGTAAACGAAATAAAAGAATTAATAATTAGAAACCCAGATGGAGGTGACTTAGCATTAAAATATTGTGATTATTTAATTGATGATATTTACCTTTATCGTAAACAATGCTTATGATTAATAGTGGAAAAGAGTGGAGATGGATGGATGACGAATTGCTAGAACAAGGAGTCGATGATGTAATATCAACAGGAACGGAAAGTGGAGCAGTAGAAGATTAGTTATGAGAAAAAAACGTGAATATTGGGGTTGTGAAATGGAATCACCATTATATAGACAAGTGGCTGCCGAAATGGCTGCTAAACGAGAGGGCAAAACAGTAATAAACGAATATAAAACTAAACGAGGTAAAAGAAGCAAATTATGAACAATCATTGGTACAACGAAGGTAAAGAAATACTTAATCAAGGTAGGTCAAAAAGGCAAATGGAAGGTAATTATAAAGCAACAGCTATAGGAATTATAGGAATGATTCTAACATTAGGATATTTAATTATATTTAGTTAGAAAAAGCAATTCAAAGCTCT
>Ga0213865_10000183_pt1 | contig 41894 bp, 56 predicted proteins | sample PICome_6_FD_160100 | JGI IMG/M metagenome (GOLD analysis project Ga0213865, IMG submission 160100) | Coastal seawater microbial communities near Pivers Island, North Carolina, United States - PICO282 | ecosystem: Environmental > Aquatic > Marine > Coastal | place: USA: North Carolina...
ACAAAGTCTAATGACATGTGTACAATGATTGATGGTGCTGCAGACGTAGATGCTTTAGCAGCTTTATACACTTATACAAATACAGGTACTGAAGAGTCTCCAGTGATGGAAAGACCTTTAGGTGAGTTTCCAGAACTAGGAGCATAACATGGAACTATCAGCATATATCATTTGGAACGTCTTTATAACTTTAGTCTTAGCCCCTATCTGGTTTCAGATTAGGCAGAACTCTGGAGAGCTTAGAAGACAAGATATATTACTGAACAAAACCCGTGAAGAGGTTGCAAAAGATTATGTAACCAAAGATGAGCTAAGAAATGATATGTCAGTCTTAATGGAAAGAATGGATAAAATCAGTGAAAAGCTTGACAAACTCTTTGAAGTTAAGTAAAATATAATATAAGTATATAGGAATTGTAATGGCAAGAAATAAAAGAACAAAATTTAAAGCTTACAGAAAAGACATGAGCAAAGGTGGTAGAGTAAGTTATGCTAGAGGTAATAAGGTTGAGGATACTCCTTTAAAAAAAGCTATAAAAAAGAAACCAAGTAATAGTCGTGGTGAACAAGAGTATAACCAAGTTAAAAACATGAAGACTCCTGGTGTAAAAACTAATGAGCCTGTAGTACTAGAACAACAGAATGTACCACTTACAACCAAACCTGTTGGAGAGCCTAAACTAACCCCAACTCCTGCACCGACTCCTGCACCGACTCCTGCACCGACTCCTGCACCTAGAGATGTTCCAGAAATAGACACTCCTATTAGTGAATCTCCATCAGGTACTATAAGTCCTGCTGCAAGAGAAAGAGAATTTAGAGTTGATGAGTCTGCTAAACGTCAAGAGGATATAGCTACAGGTAAACTTGGAATAGAAGAATTAGGTTTAAAAGCAGAAGCTGCTACAGCTACTGTAAGTGCTGATGAAATTATTGACAAAGAAGACCCTAAATTTAAAATAGACCCGACAGGAATACCATTAGACTCAGCAGAATATCAAGCTAGAGTTGGTGCAGACGAACAAGTTAGACAAGGAGTAAGAGCTCCCGATGTTGGAGCACCACAACCTATTACAACTTCAAAAATTGAAGATGTTGCTCAGATTGATAAAGCTCCAGACTTAGAAGCTGCTCAAGGTCAAGTATCAGATGAAGCTATAGCTCAAGCTGCTCAAGTAGATAGGATTACTCCTATTGAAGGTGCAGAAGTAGAAATTATACCAGGTGCATTAACTGAAAGAGTTGTTGGTGTTTTAAGTCCCGAAGCTAAAGCAACTGCTGCAGAAAATGTTGGTTCTTCTTTAGCAAGAGTTACAAGAGCTAAAAAACAATTAACTAATGCAGGTTTAAATGAAGAAGATATAACAGAACTTGGTAATGACCCCGAAGCTTTAGAAGCTAGGTTAATGGAGTTTAGTGAAACTCAAAGAGGAATTATTGAAGGGCTTCCAGAAGAAGCATTAGTTTCTAATCAGTTAGATACATTAATTAATGGTATTGAAGAAGGTGAGATTCCTACATGGGCTAGACCTGCTGTTGCATCAGTAGAAAAAATGTTAGCTCAACGTGGTATGTCTGCATCTACTGTAGGTAGAGATGCTTTGTTCAATGCTATCATAACATCAGCTATGCCTTTAGCTCAAGCAAATGCTCAAGCTATACAAGCTAGTGTAGGACAACAAAAATCTATTGAAGCTCAAGAAGCAGAAGCAAATGCTGCAAGAGCTCAACAAACAGGATTACAAAACGCACAAACAGTATTTCAAATGGACATGGCTCAGTTTAATGCTGACCAACAAACAGCACTATCTAACAGTAAATTTTTACAAACTGTAGGAATAACAGAAGCAAACTTTGACCAACAATCTACAGTTCAAAATGCTTTACTTATGTCTCAAGCTAATTTAGCAGAAGCAGATTTTTATCAGAAATCTCAGATACAAAATGCTCAAGCATTCCTACAAATGGATATGGCTAACTTAAATGCAAAACAACAAACAAATGTTTTACGAGCTCAACAAGAACAACAAGTACTGTTGAGTAATCAAGCAGCAGAAAATGCAGCAAAACAATTTAATGCTGCTAGTGAAAATCAAACACAGCAGTTTATGACAAATTTAAATACTCAAGTTAAATTAAACAATGCTCAACGTAATGATGCTATGCAACAGTTTAATGCTGTACAAGCAAACCAAGCAGAAGCTAGAAGAGCTCAACGAGAAACAGATGTAAATAAATTTAATGCACAATTAGCAGCTAGTGTAGACCAATACAACTCACAACAAACTTTTGCTAGAGAACAGTTTAATGCTCAAAACTCTTTAGTTATTGAACAAAGTAATGTTCAGTGGAGAAGAGGTATTACTAAAGCTAATACTGCAGCTCAACAACAAATTAATATGCTTAATGCTCAACAAGCTTATGGTATTACAACCCAAGCACAAGCTTCTTTATGGCAAGAAGTACGTGATGAGTTTGATTATATTTGGAAGTCTGCAGAAAATGCAGCTAACAGAGAAACTAATATAGCTGTAGCAGGTATGCAAGGTGAAAATTCAGCTTTAAAAGGTCCAACCTACATGAGTAGACTAGAAAACTTTTTAGCATTATTTGACCCAACAGGTTAAAGGAGAAACTATGTTTAAGAAATTTATAAAAAAAGCATTTAAAGGAATTAAGAAAGTACTTAAAAATCCAGGTAGAGCTTTGAAAAAAGGCTTGGGTAAGATTGGTAAAGCTTTTGGTAAGCTTGGTCCAATAGGTACACTTGCTCTTACTCTTATGCTGCCGGGGCTTGGAGCTGCTTGGTCAACGTTTGGTACGTGGGCTCAAGGACTCAGTGGTCCTTTAGGAGCTGTCATGAATGGTATTCGTGTTGCAGGTAATGCTGTTGGAAGTGTGTATGGAAAAGTTACAGACTTAGTAAGTGGTACTTTAAATAAAGTAACCGGAGGTTCTTTTGCAAGACCGGGAACTGCTGGATATGTAGAAGGAGCATCAGATAAGCTATCAAACTTTGTAGGAAGAAAGCTAGACGACTTTAGAATGAAAGTAGGATTACCTACAGCAAACATTACTCCCGATACTGCTATGGCAGATGCTACAAAACTTGGTGAAGACTTACAAACAAAAGGATATACTGATAGTGGAGTTCCTAAAACTGTGGAAGCTAACGTTGCTTTAAAAACTGACTCTTCATTATTAAGACCGTCTACCACAGCGATTACAACCCCTGACCCACTAAAAGCTAAAGACTTAAATTTATCTTTTGAAGCTAGTAATATACCTAAACCAAATCTTGATTTAGTTAAATCACAAGGACAGACTGTAGATGTTATTACTGGTTTTGATAAGAAAGTATCTTATATTGGAGACAACGACCTTGAGTTAGTTGAATTAACTCCGCAAACTACAACTGTTGCTAAAGGAACTTTAACAAACGACCAAATATATCAAAACAAAAGGTTAATGAATTATCAAAGAAATTTACAAAGAGTTAATAAAGGCTATGTAGATATGGTTGCAGATAATCCAGCAGCTACACAGTTTGATGTATTACAAAAAGAAGCAATGCAATTAAGTAAAGTTGCGGGTGGAGCATCAGCATTACAAGGAGATACTTCAGATGAGGGTACAGGATATCAGCAACCAATAGAAGTAACTCCACTATCTACAGACGTTACTACATCTAATGATTATACTAGAGCTTATGCTGACCAATTTGCTCAAGCGGGTTATATGGGTCCTCAAAATATGCAAGGCTTTGCAGATGCTGGTTTTTATGGTGGAGACCCGTTTAGTTTTGGTCAAGCTTTAAGAGCTAACTCTGTACCAATTCCACAATCAACTATTAGGATGGGAGTTTAAGATATGCAAGAACAATTTATGAATCAAGCAACTGCTGATAAGTTAATTAACTACACTGGCCCTATTCCTGGACAAAGTTTAACAAACAGCCCAGACCAAAAATATCCTTGGGAATCACCGCCACAGCTTACAAACAGACGTGAAGCAGAACTTTATATCTTAGAAGAACTAACAGATAAAGAAAAGTTTATTGCTTTAACAGATGCTATTTCTGATGGTATTCCTATTGATGTTATGACTAGAACTTATTTATTAAGTGGTTACAGTCGTGGGTTATGGGATGTTGATTTAATGATGTTACTTGTTGAGTCTGTTGGTTTTATTATTATGGCACTTGCAGAAAAAGTAGGGCTTCGTTATGAACTTTATGCAGGAGACGATGAAGAAGATGCTGCTGAAGATGTAAATCAAGATTCAAAATTAGAAGAAGCATCAGACTTAGTTAGGGATGGAATTAAAAAGATTTCTTTAAAGAGCTTAAAACTTCCAACGGGTGAAACACAAGAAATACAACAAAAGATAGAAGAAATTCCAGAAGAAACAATACAAGAAGTAAAGGGATTATTAGACAGACCCGAACCAACAGAAAGAACAAGTTTATTAGGTAAATAATTATGGCAAGTCAATACACAAAAGATATAACAAAATCTAAAGTTTACAAACAAGCAACAGGACAAGATACAAAATTTATTGATGAAGCTATTGATGTTCTTGGAGTTGTTAAAAAGTTTGGACAATCTAACATTGCTGATAACATAGCAAGATTACAAGAAGAAAAAGTCTTTGATGCTCAAAATAAAAAAAATCAACTAATGCAACTTAATAAGTTTAGTGAGTTAGAAACAGATTTGCAAGATAATTACGGTGGAGACATAGAAGCTTTTTCTAAAGCTAAAGCTAAAGAACTACTAGACCAAAGAGCTTTGTTAAATTTACCTGTAGCTGATACTGAAAAACAAAAACTTACTGTATCATATCCAGATGAAGCTTATGGTCCAACTTTAACAGATGCTTCTAATGCTTATAAAAAGAATTTTATGTCTTTAAGAGAAAGACTTAATGAAGCGGGTATTCCTTATACAGAAGATGCTGCTAAACAAGGTGCGTTTATTGATGAAGCTTATCAAAATATATTTAATAATGTAAGCAGAGCAAACAACTTTAATGTTATGAAAGGCATGGGTAGTTTATTTAGAGGACAAGGATTAAACTACACAAGTGCTGCAGACTTAAAGAAAAGTTATAATGAAAATATTTCTAAATCAAAACTTTCAGAGATTGACAGTTTAAATAAAGACTTAAAAGCTATTTATACTTTTAGTCCCGAGCTTACGGATAAGATTGCAAAGACATTAAAAAATGCAGATATTAGAAAAGATGTCACAACAAAGATAGGAACAAGACAAAAAGAAACTATTACAGATTCTGTAACAGGACAACAAAGAATTGTTAATTATATTATTAATAGTGTATCTTGGACAGACTTAGATGGTAAACCTCAATATGAAGAAATAAGAACAAATTTACCAGACGACCCTTATCAACAAAAACTTGCTCCAATAGCTGAACAAGCTCTTTATGCATCGTTATTAGAAAATGTAACTGGAGCTGAAGAAGAATATTATAGATTAATTAACGATGAAAACTATTTACCAGAGTATGCCTATAAAGCTTTAGATGGTAAATTTAAAAAATCTTTTTCTCAAGTAGATGCTGATAGTTTTAGAAGAGAAAATTTTGCAAAAATAGAAGAAGCATATAATTTATATCGTGATGATAATTTTTTTACAACTGATGCTCTTGGTAATAAATCTCAAAAAGCAGACTTAACTGCTTATTTAGCAAACCCAACTCAAGCACCTAAACCTTCTTATTACAAAACATTAGATGAATATGTAAATCAATTTGTACCCGTAGAAACAAGGGTAAACAAAAGTAATGTTATTGGTGGAGATATTGCAATCTTAGATTATAACTTAGCAAACAACTCTGATTGGAGAGAATATGCTGATAGCTTTGAAGGTAAAAAAGATTTACGAGAATTTAAAGATGCTGTTATTTCTAATGAAACTTTCTTAGAAGAATTAAAAACAGAATTTGAAAACGGTGACCGTTCAAGAGTTGACTCACTAGGTAACTATTTCCCAAGAGGTAATGATGCCCCTGCGTTTGGTCCTGCACAATTAGAACAAATGGGACTAGGCAGTATTTTACAAGGTAATCAAGCTCTTGGTTATAATGTAGTAGAAGACCAAGTTGTTATTAAAAGTTATCAACCTATGATGGTTGAAGAGCCTGGAGTTGAAGTTGAAGAAGAACCAACAACAATTGGTGATACAGCTAAAGCTGTTTTTGACTTTGCTAAAGATTTTGTAATAGGTGAAGAACTTTCTTTGGACGATGCTTTGTGGCTTGTTCCAGGTGCAGGTATAGCTGTTAATTTAGGACGAAGAGTTATTACAAAAGGATTTACTACAATTGCACCAAGAATTTTAAAATCTAAAGATACTCAAAAAGCTATTAGTGAATTAAATAAAATTCAAAACAAAACTATACAAGTTAGAAAAACAACAAAACGTAAAGCTAAGTCTGGACCCAATAAAGGTGAAATGATTGAGGTTCCAGTAAAAGGTCAAGGTCCAAAAAACTTTAAAACTGTTCCTAGCGGTAATCCACAATATTTTAATTTTAGAACAAAAGGTCAATTTGATACATGGTTTGAAGGTTTAGACCCTCTTAAAAAAGCACTTGTTAAATCTATGAAAACAGTAGACAACAAAGGTGTTGTTTCTTATAGTAAAAATGTAGATATTAAATCTTTTAGTAAAGAATTAGGTAATATAAAAGGTAGTAAAGTACAACTTAAAATGCCAGGTGGTGGCTTAACTTATACAGTTGGTACAGGTGGAGCAGTTGTAAAAAGTGGGGCAGAGTTTGGTACAATGGAAGATGAGGAATAATTAGTGGCAATAAAACTTACCACTCTTGGAGAGCTTTCGCAAACACCACAAGCTGTAACTCCAAGTTTACAACAAACTAATATACCAAAACTTGTTACTACAGGTAACTTGACAAGCCCTGCACGTTCAAAAGCATTAAGCGAACAACAAGCTGTAAAGTATGCAATGAAAATGGGTATGACAGATTCATCTCGTGGACTCCAACAAATCTATGCAAAGCTAACTAAAAAGTCTAGTTTATTAGATACTCTTAAAGATAAAGATGAAAAGTTAAAAGCTATCTTTGAAAATCCTGAGTATGGTGATAAAGCATTTCAATCTTATTTAGGTTCAGCAATTGCATTAGACCCTGTAGGGTGGATACCTTTAGCAGGTTGGATAAAAAAATCTAAATCTTTATCTGATGCTGCTAAGTACGGAGCAGGGCTAGGTGGGGCTTATGCAGGTATGTCTTATGTTGGTGAAGGAGAAAGCAGACTTTTAAATGCAGCCACAGGTGTAACAGCAGGTGGTGTGTTAGGATTAGGTGGTGCAGCAGTTGCACGAAGCATAACTAAATCTTTAGGTAGAGAGCCTATAATTCCATCCTCGTCTGATATTCAAAAAAGAAATGTTCAAGACAGAGCTTTACTAACTCAACAAGGCAAAGCTTTAACTCCCGAAGAAATAGAAGAAGCAGCTAGTAAAGCTGTTGCCGAACAACAAAGTCAAAAGGCTGATGTTATGGGTGAAGACATAAAAAGTTTTTACGCTAATGTAGCAGGAGATAAACTTTGGGATGTGGCTGTACAAAATTGGGGTTCTGGAATTGTAGGTGTTGCAGCCGGTGTAGGTGGATACAATGCATTTAATGACCCCGAAGCTACTGAAGCTCAAAAGATTATAGCTGGATTACTCTTTGCTCTTGGTGGTGTTAGTGGTACTAAGGCTATATCAAAAATATCTACTGATTCTGGAACTATAGGAGATATTATGTCAAGAGGTATAGTTGATAACTATGGTTTACCTCAACGATATACTGATGTGTTAAAGGCAAGTACAGGAGAGGTCAATACTCTTGCAACACAGTTTGCTGAAATTGTAGAAGAAACACAAACACTTACACCCGAACAAAGAAAAGTCTTAAATGGAATGATAACTGGTGAGATAGATGATGTTCCAGAGCTAGTCGGTTTTTCTGCTAAAGCACGTAATGTTATTAAAAAAGCTGGACAAGATATGGTAGATGCTGGTTTGCTAAGTCAAGAAGTGTTTAATAAAAATGCTGATACTTATCTTAAAAGAACATACGAAAAATACTTAAGTAAAGATATAAGTAAAAAGGGTTATCAAGCAGCTCGTCAAATAAAATTAATTGGTGATGAGTTAAGGGCTAGAGGAATTAAAAATACTAAGAATATTACTAAAGCAGCTTATGCTAGAAGTTTAAAACCAGGTAGTAAAAACTTTGGTATCTATGATGATTATGAAGTTGTACCTTTAACATCTACAGTTAGCAAAGTTAGTTATCAAAAGATTCTTAATAAAGTTGAAAAGCAACGTAAAGATAATATTGCAAACTATAAACTGAATGAAACAGTTACAGATGTTAGGGATTGGAAAGTTTTAGCAGATGATGGTGAGCTTGTTAAACTTGAAAGCACACAAAAAATTAGTTTAAGGAAAGATTATACAAAAAAACAACGTCAAGAAATGGGTGAGATTGAAGATGCTTCTTTCAATATTGCTGAGACAGGTCGATTAATGACCAACGATTTAACAACGTTTAAAATCTATGAGAACATAGCTAAAGATGATGTTCTTTCCTTAAGTCGATTAGGCTTTGAAGATAAAATATCTAAAGGATTAATTCAAGCAGACGATTGGGTACAAGTCCCTCAAGATGCTTTAAACCAAACACTAAAAGTACAAGGTAAACCTATAAAAAAATATGGGCAGTTAGCTGGTAAGTATGTACCTAAAGAAGTTTTTGATGATTTAACAAGAATACAAAGATTAAAAGAAGATGGTGATGGTGTACTCAACGGATATCTTGCAGTTAATAGACTTTGGAAAAAAACAAAGACTGCATGGAATCCAGTTGTGCACGTTAATAACACTGTATCAAATGTTATTCTTTATGATTTAGCAGATGCTAACTATAAATTTATGGGCCGGGGATTTTCAGAACTACAAAAAGGTTTACGTAAAGATAAAGATGCAACGTTATTTAAACTAGCTGATGAGCATGGTGTATTTAATTCAGACATGTTAAGTCGAGAGCTAACAAAACAGAGCTCAGAAATTGGTGATGATATTCTTAGAAAACTTTCAGATGAAACAGCACCTGAGATTATTAATGCTCAAAAATATTCAGCAGGAGTTTTTGGAAAACTAAGCAGTAAAGGATACGATATGACAGTTGGTAAGCTTGAAAAGTTTTATCAGCTTGAAGACCAAGCGTTTAGAATGGGATTGTTTATGGACAGACTTTCTAAAGGTATGAGTCCCGCAGAAGCTGCAGCAGATGCTAAAAAATGGTTTATTGATTATGATATTAATGCTCCCTTTATTAATGCAATGAGAAGATTTCCAACACCTTTTCTTTCTTATACATATAGGGTTATTCCTTTACTAGCTGAAGCAGCAATTAAAAGACCTTGGAAGTTTGCTAAGTGGTCATTAGGTGCACACCTATTAAACGAAGCAGGTAAGACTTTTGGACCTGGTGATGAAGAAGCTGAACGTGAAGTGATGCGTGAAGAGATGAAACAAAAGTTATTTGGAATGCCTTTTCTCCCATCTACTACTATTAAGTTACCTTTTGCATCAGAAAGAAGAACAGCAAAGGGTGAAGAGATACCTTTGTATATAGATGTAAAAAGATTTATACCAGGTGGTGATGTATTTACTGTTGGTGAAAAAGGTATTGGTATACCTCTTCCATTTACGGATGATAGGTCTATAAAACTTCCAACAACTTTAACACCTAGCTTTGGTGCTATTGGTGAAATTATGATACCTATCATGACAGGAGTTGACCCTTTTACATTGCAAAAGATTGAAGGTCTAGGATTAGGTAATGATGATGCAGTTAAATTACAACACATACTTAGTCGTTTAACTCCTAACATACCTAGCACAGCTTTCTCTGTACCATTATTTACAGCACTACAAAAACCTAGTGCTGATATGACAGCTATTGATAAGTATGACCCATTCGGTGAAACATTTGGTTCTAAGAAAATTGTTCAAGCTTTTAGAAGAGCTAAAGAAGGTACAGAAGCTCAGTATGGTACAACTTATACACCCTTTGAAGCTATTATGAGTGTGTTTGGTTTTAAACTACAGCCTACAGAGGTCTCAAAGTTACTAGGTATTAAGGGTGCGGAGTTTAGAAGATTCTATGCAGCAAGTAAAAAAGCTGTAAATAAAATACAAAAAGATTATGGTCAAGGAAAACTTAGTAAAGATGAAGCTGAACAAGAACTAGACGAACTTTACAGAAACTTAGAAGACGAAGTTAATAGATTTAAAACTATAGCAGACACTAGACAACAAAATGTTAGAGGTGGTTACATCGTTCCTCAAGTTAAAGACGACCCTAAGACTAGGATTAATCCGTTGACGGGTGAGCCTTACGAAGAAGAAGAAGAAACTAGAACACCCCGTCAAGGCTTTATAGTTGGTGGTATGGCTCAAAGTGAAGTGACTGGGACTACTCCTTTAGAGAATGAACTGTATGCACTGCAACAACAATCAGAAGTAGGACTACCTCAAGAAGATGAGTATGGTGGTATTGAAAAGAAAAAACGGGGTGTTAAACGTTTAGGTTTTGTAGAAGGTGGAGATGAAAGATATCAAGCATATTTAGCTTTACTAAAACAAAGAGAAGGAGTTAAATTAAATGAACAAGGACAACACATTGTTTATCAAAACAGAATGGATGAACCTGGTGTATTAACTGCTGGTCATGGTCATAAATTAGTTGAAAAAGAACTTGCTCAGTACAGAGAAGGAGATGTTGTCCCTGAAGAATTAGTTAATCAGTGGTTTGTAAACGATACAAGAAAAGCATATCAAGCAGCACAAAAACAAATAAAAGATTTAAATATCGAAGATAAAAACTTTTTACCCGTGTTAGGTTCAGTAAATTATCAGCTTGGTACAAATTGGACACAAAAATTTCCTTTAGCTTATAAAGCTTTACAAGAAAGAAACTACAAAGAAGCTGCAAGACAAGTACAATTAAATTCAGCAGGAGACGGAGACTCTAAATGGATGAGACAATCTCCCGCTAGAGTAAAAGATTTTGTAGTAGCACTTTCAAGTTTAAACTAATAATGCTTCTATACACAGAAAAACAACTAGACACAGCATATCGTATAGACTGTAAAGCCCGTACAAGATGTAAAGAACCTTGGTTAAAACGTGAGGACTTCCGGCCTTTATACGAGGACTTAATAGAATCTTATATGATTGCATACAATGAGGATAATATCTTAGGGGCTAATGTTCCCGAGTATTTATTAGACTCAGTCAACGATTTACTTGAATCAACTTTAACAATAGATAAATAATATGTTCCCATTTGAAATTATAACAATGCTTGGCTCTACACTTCTTAGTAGTGTATTAAGTCTGTGGTCTCAACGCATGAAGGCTAAACAAGATGAGCAGAAGATGCTTATTACACGAGGAGAGTTTCAGCTTAAAGCTGTAGAGTCTGCACGTAACGTACAAGATAAAGGTTTTCAATGGACAAGACGTATCATTGCATTATCATCTATATTTGCAATCGTTATACTGCCTAAACTAGTAGCAGTATACTATCCGGATGTAGATGTAACAGTAGGATACACACTATTTCAACCAGGCTTTTTATTCTTTTCAGATGGCAGAGAAGTATTTGAATGGATAACTTTTCAAGGCTTGGTAATTACGCAACTAGATACCAACTTAGTATCAGCTATTATAGGCATGTACTTTGGTGGTAGTTTAGTTAAAAAATAAAAGAGGGCAAAATGAATAACAACATGGGCATGAGTGGCTTCAGTGGAGATATGGATAGGAATGAAGTTGAAATAGACCTTAATAAATTCATGGCTTTGCTACAAGAGAAGTCAGAACTAAAAGATAGGATAAGAGAGTTAGAAGATGAAAAGAACGATAACCCTTATCAAAAACTTATCTTTGTTGCTCAAGCTGTAGATAGCTGGAGAATTATTCCAAGAGCTTTTTTAGGTGTGTATATGTATTTGTTATACTATACAACCTTTTGGTTCATGGAATTAGAAGACCCTACCATGCAACAATCAGGGTTAATATCGGTAGTCGTAGGGGCAGGAGCAGCTTGGTTTGGTCTCTATACAAATTCATCTAAGTCTAAAGGAGACTTTACAAAAGGAGCTAAATAAAAATGACAAGGAGAGGGCTAAACCAAGATTTATTGGGACCGTTATTTATATTAGGATTACTAACGTTTTCGTTTGGGGTACAAGCAGACCCAGTTGGTGATTGTACAGCCGGTACACAGTATTGTGAAGACAATGGTTTAACTACCATTAATACTACAGTAACGACTAATACCAATACCAACAATAATACAAATACTAACACTAATACAAATACTAATACTAATAACAATACAAATGTAAATACTAACACTAATAATAATACTAATGTTAATACGTCAAATAATACTAACGTAAATACCTCGACATCAAATAACACCTCGACAAATACAAACAATAATAACAACGTTAATACTTCTACGTCTACATCTAACTCTACTGTAAACTCTACTGTAAATCAGAACGTCAATAACAACAGTAATTCTATTAGTAACAATACCAATACCAATAACAATACAAACATTAATAAATCTACATCAGATTCTAATGTTACCACTGATAATACTAATACCAATAATAACAACACTAAGTCTGATAACACTAACAGAAATATTAACGAGTCTAACTCTACCCAAACAATTAATCAGAATGTACGTAGCAAAGCACCCCCTGCTTCTGCTATTGCACCTAGTATTATGTCTTACTCCCAAGACCTCTGTACTGTAGGTCGTTCTGGTGCTTTTCAAGGGCAAGTATTTGGTCTGTCCACAGGCAGTACTGTGACTGACGAGAACTGTGAACGCTTAAAACTTTCCAAGTATCTATACGATACCGGTATGAAAGTAGCTTCAGTTTCTATACTTTGTCAAGACCCGAGAGTATTTAAGGCTATGGAAATGGCTGGTACTCCTTGCCCTTACCAAGGTCAGATAGGTAAGGAAGCTACCAAAGCTTGGGCAGAAAACAAATCAAAAAGACCTGATGCTAAAGAACAAGAGAAACTTTTTATACAGCAATGCAAAAACGATAAAAATCCTAACAGAGATAAAATCAATAAAGATGTGGTAGGTTTAGTTAAAAAAACTTACACAAAAAAAACTAAAACTACAAGGCAATGCAGAAAAGAATTTTATGCTACGCAGTAGCGTGTCTTTTAAGCGTTAGTCTTTTTAGTCAAGTAACTACTACAGTTACATCTAATAACCAACTCTGGGATTTACGTTTAGATAACGCTACTGATATGTCAGCCAGTGATGATGGTACATCACAAAGCTTTAACTTCGGTTTTGATTTTACTTTCTTTGGTGAAACTTTTAACAGTGCTTACATGGCTAGTAATGGTTGTCTAATCTTAGGCTCATTATCAACAGCTAACACATGGGAAAAGAACTGTACTCAATACAATCCTAGCCCATCCCCTAACACCAACTATACAATGTATCCTTTTTGGACTGACCTTATTATGGGTCAAAACTCTTCTATGTTAGCCAAAAGTTTTGATGATAAAGTTATTTTTGGTTGGTATGAAATGTGGGAATACTATAGAGATTCTAAAAATACTTTTGAGCTTTGGTTGTATCCTAATAATACTTATGAAGCTATCTATGGTCAGTTAGATATTCAAAACCACGATGTATTCATAGGAGTGCAGGGTAAAGAAGATGAGTTTGAACCTTATTATTTTCACGATGAATGTAATACAGGAGTTATTAATTCAACCACTTGTGTTAATCAAGACTGGAATGATATAGGTGAAAATCAAACCTTAGAAAATGGTGGGTCTATTTTCGTTGGACCCTCTATAGATTGTAGCAATGCGTTAAACGATGTAAGTTGTCCCGGATATTGGGAAGCTTATGATGACCAACAGTGTGACCTTGACCCACAGTATGGACCCTTCTGTCAAGGCTATAGACAAGAAGAATCCGTTGCATACTTTGAAGAAGATACAATGGATTATGGCTATCAAGAAGAACAATTTGATTATGGTTACGAAGAAGAGTATGACATGTATGACACTTATGACGAGCCAGAAATATTTGAAGAGTATATTTTTGAACCTGAGTATGATACTTTTGAAGAACCTGAATTTGTTTTTGACGAACCAGAATCTTTTGAACCTGTACAACAATATGAAGAAGTTGTAGAACCTTTTGAAGTTCTGCCTGAAGAAGAAGTTTTTCTACCGGTTGAAAATTTAATGGTTGAAGAGTTTGTATTTCAAGAAACATTTATTGCAGAAAGGGAGGAGTGGTTTGAGGAAGAGACAACTGTGGAAGAAGAACTTGCGTATGCAGAAGAGCCGGAAGAAGAACTTATTGAAGAACTCATTGAAGAAGAAGAAGTTATAGAAGAAATAATAGAAGAAGAGGTTGTTGTTGGTGCTGTACTACCAGAGGAAAAGAGTTCAATAAGTAGAGAAATGGCACTGAATGTTGTCTCCTCTACTCTAAGCACAGCTAAGTCTAGTGTTAGTGGGACTACATCAGGTAATTCTATACATGCTACAGGTGGAACGACAGGAGCTTCTAGCGTATCATCGTCTAATTCTGGTGGTGGTGTAAGTACCAGTAACTCACCTAGTATATCAGAACAATTTGCATCTTCTACTGCACAAAACAATCAAGTGTTAGATATGAGTGCTAGTGTTACAAGCTCTACAAGTGTAGAAGCTGAGACAGTTGAGACAGTTAGTGTCGCAGTTGATACAACCACTACTCAAACTTTACAAAGTCAAATAGATGTATCAGTCACTACAAATTCATCAGCCACAGAAGCTGAACAAACTGTAGCCAATGTCATAGCCCAAAACTTACAAGCTGCTCAAGATGATGTTGAAGCTAAACAAGAAGAGACGGGTGAGTATGGGTCAGAAAATACTATCATAGCTTACATGGGCTTTGTTCCTAACTTTAATAACTATAGGTTAGTTACATTACCCGACCAAGAAACATGGTACGAGTCTACAGATATCTATGCCAACAATATGTTGTCAGATAACATCGAAGGCTTTTATCAAATGGCAGGTCAGAGTTTAGAAACACTGATTGAAATGAAAGAACTACAACCAAAATTATAGGAGAACATTATGGATTGGTTACAAAATAAAACAACACAGTTTATTGCATTGATGGGTATCATTGGAACTCTTGCAGGGTTTGGATACACAGGTGCAACCTATGTCAATAGGATTGAAAACTTAGAAGCTAAAGCTAGACAAGCTAAAGAAACTGATGATGGTTTAGGTGAGATTGAAAAAAGAATAGAAGCGTTAGAAACTTCTGTGTCTTACATGAACAAGACGATTGATGAAACTATTTTAATTAAGATTGATAATCAGTCTAACAAAGTCGAAGCCATCAAGTCTGATATATCAGGTATGAAAGCTGATATCGAAAGTGTTAAGACTGATATTAAAATATTTAAGGAAGAAAATAAAAATCCTTTAGCTGGATAATTACTTTAAAACATTTAATTCTCTTTGAAAGTAGTTATGTAAGTCAGAAAGTTTATACTTTCCGTTTCTTAATATAGATTTAATTACATCTCTCTCGTCTAGTGGAAATATTTCATCCACCATTTCGAGGGGTAACGTACTAAATTCAGTTACTATTTTATTATCTCGTGTCAACAAAACTTTAAAGCTTACTAAGTTTGCTTCATTTTTATTAACCATTATTACTCTCCAATTTTGAAAAAGTTATTTTATCTTGTCTACCTCTTAACCCGGCCTTCATATAAGAAGTTGCCCGGCCCTCAAAAAAGTTTTGATGCTCTACACCCATTACTTCGTCTATCCATTCTAAAGGATTCTCACGTTGGTCATAATTTGTTTTAAGACCGAGCTGTAACAATCTTCTATCAGCTATGTATCTGTTGTAAGCATACATATCTTTTTTTGTTAGACCCTCAAGGTCTCCCATTTCAAAAACTAAATCCAAGAATTTATCTTCTAACTCTACCATTTCTCTACAAATTTGGTAGAGTTCTCCTTTAAAATCATCGGTCCATATTTCTATGTTTTCTTTAATAAACTCTCTGAACAATTTAGTCATGGCTTCAACGTGCATAGACTCATCTTTAATTGAATAGGTAACTATCTGTCCCATACCTTTCATCTTGCCGAACCTTGGAAAGTTTAACAAGATTGCAAAGCTTGAGAACAACTGTAGTCCTTCTGTAAAAGCTGAATAGACTGCTAAAGTTTTTGCAATAGTTTTTTTATCAGACTTAAGAGGTTTGAAATCTCCAACATAATCATGTTTGTTAGCCATTTCTTCATACTCTGAGAAAGCTTTATACTCTATCTCAGGCATACCAACTGTATCAAGAAGCAAACTATAAGCATCTTGATGTATTGATTCCATGTTAGCAAAAGAACTCATCATCATTCTTGCTTCAGGTTTTTTAAACAAAGGCATGTACTTGTCAATATAACCTGCACCCACATCAACATCTGATTGAGTAAACAATCTGAATATTTGTGTCAATAAATGTCGTTCTGAATCTGTAATATCTTGCCAATCTTTTACATCTGTATGTAACGGTGTTGACTCTGGCATCCAGTGCATTTGATTTTGTAACTTGTAATACTCGTACATCCATGGGTATTCAAAAGGTTTGTAGTAGTCTCTTGGGTGTAGTAAGCTCATATGTTCTCCTTGTTAAATTTCTTAACTAAATATTTAAAATTTTCAATTACGTATCCTGCGTAATCTTTTGTTTTTGCGAATGGATTATTATTTTCATCACAATAATCTAACCACATCCTACTTGTAAAGCCAGAAAACTTCTGACTAAACACCTTATCAAATTCTGATTGTTTCATTTATCCCTCACAAGCGATACATTCAGCATCATCTAATTTAATACGTTGAACTTTAAGATTTACATTTTCTACACTACGAGCAGCGTTAGACCGGAAGTAGTATAAAGATTTAAGTTTGTTCATCCCATACCAATGAACATCACTAACGTACTGCATGTATTCATCATGAACTTCTTGTGACTCAGTTGCACTTGGAAGTGTAAAAAAAAGATTAACAGACTGCGATTGACATATAAACTCTTGACGTTTAGCTGCATGTTCTACAATCCATATCTGGTCTATCTCATTAGCAGTCTTAAATATTTCTTTTTCATCAAGTGTTAAGATATCAAGATGCTGTACTGAACCTTCATGAGCTGCAATGTCTTTCCAAACATCTACCAACTCTTGTTTTTTTATTCCTTTATCTTGCAGTAACTCTTCTAAGTATTTATTTTTAACTTGGAAAGAACCACTGAGAGTTTTGTGCGTATAAACGTTAGCACGATAGGGCTCAATCGAAGGAGATGTCCCACCACAAATAATACTAGAAGAAGCGTTAGGTGCAACAGCGAGTAAATGAGCATTACGAGAGCCACTACCGTTGATATCAGGTGACTCACCACGTTCATCAGCAAGTCGTCTAGTTGCTTCCACTGCGTGTTTTTTAATGTGTTTAAAAGCTTTGTAATTAAACCCTGTAGCATAGATACCTTCAAAAGGTATGTTGCGTGATTGGAGATACGCATGGAAGCCCATCGCACCGAGACCCAACGACCTTTCTCTGTAAGCAGAGTAGGCAGATTTAGTAAAACTTTTTTTACCTTCTTTAATATTTTTTTTGAACCTTTTAAAATTTGCATTGTATTCTCCTAAATTATCTGTATCAATAGCGTTATCAATGTAGTGTTGAAGTACATTATCTAACATGGTTATTAAATCATCTATAAACATTGGATTCTCTGACCAATCATCAAAGTGTTCTAAGTTTACTGAAGATAAACAACATACTGCTGTTCTTTCTTCGTTTGTAGGAAGAGTAATCTCAGAACAAAGATTGCTCTGCTTGATTTCCAAACCTAAATCTTTTTGGTTCTTAGGTAAAGCTTCATTACATGTATCTATATTAACCATGTAAGGTTCACCTGTTTCTGCCCTAGCGTTTAATATTTGCCACCATAAGTCTCTAGCTTTTACTATCTTAACAGCTTCATTAGTTTTAGGGTCTATCAATCTAAAGTCTGCATCTTCTTCAACAGCTTTTAAAAACTCATTGGTAATGTTGATACCGTTGTGAAGATTAAGATTCTTTCGATTGATATCACCACCAGATTCTTTACGCATGTTAATAAACTCTTCAATCTCCGGATGAGAAATATCTGTATACGCTGCATAACTACCACGTCTTGTTGTTCCTTGATTAAAGGCTAACATTTCTGCATCAACGACATGCATAAAAGGAATAGAGCCTGTAGATTTACTTCCTCTAGAAGTAGAAATACCATTACTTCTAATATCTCCCCAATATCCACCAATGCCACCACCAGAACTTGCGAGGTTTGCGTTTTCTTTAAAGTGGTCAGTTAACTCATCAATTGAATCTCCAACATAATTTAAAAAACAACTAATAGGAAGACCTCTTGTTGTTCCTCCGTTAGAAAGTATCGGTGTTGAGAACATAAACCAAAGGTTAGAAGCATAGTGATACAATCTTTGAGCTAATTCAAAATCTGTATACCCTTTGTAAGTTGCTCCGAAGACTGCTGCTCTAGCAAATGCTTCTTGTGCATGTGTTTCTTTATCCCATAAGTATCTATCTTTTACTGTATCAAGACTAAACTTATCTAGTAGAGTTTCATTACTGTAATTAATTTTAATACCGAGGTATTCTTTAATTCCTGTTTTATTTTCAATCATTGTTTGTTTCCATGTCGTGTATGTTTAACATAATTATACCATAGTGTAATATTTTTAATATATCTTTTCTGTTCTTTCCTTCTTTATTTCCGTAGCGTTTAGCGTACTTCATAATATTTCCAATACAAAAACCTTCCCCATGTCCAGAGTCAACAATTATATCTGTTGCTTGGTATTTATCAGAAGCATAGTGTTCATTATATGTACCATCAATGTATGCTTTAAGTTCTTGTAGTATATGTCCTTCGTTAAATTTATAGCTCATCACTTCTCCAATCATCCGGTAGTGTATCTTCACTGTACCATCTAAAATTATTTGTTTCAGCCCACTCAGCATGGGTTCGTTTTGTTCCATCCTTTCTTACCTTGGCTCCTGGCATAGGAGAGAAAGGCTTTTGAAATAAGAAGACTAACTCCATATGTTCTGGTAAAGCTTTTCTAATCCAAAAATATTTACTATACTCAGCGTGGTCCCAGAACCGGCCTTTAGCTTCTATTAAAATAGTTTTATCTTGAAATGTTTTAACAAAATCTACTTCATATTTTTTGTCAATAATATATTTGATAGCTTCAAAGTGATGTGCCCAATCTTTTAAAATTGTTTGGTGTATATTATATTCCCATGTACTATCATAGCCTTTAGGAACATTAACCTTTTTAGGTCTAGGTTTTCTTGGCACTCTCTTAGGCATTAGTGAACTACCCTATCTAGTTTGTCTTCAACATGTGCAGCTAACAAGGTTGATAAGTCTTGTATTGTTTGGTTATCAAAACCATCTAGTGATTCACCTTCTTCTTTTAATACTTCACCCATAGCTATGATTGCTTTTTCTAAATCAGATTTCATTTGTTAAGTCCTTGACAGTTATGTCGTTTAAGTTTTTAGTTTTAATTAATTTTTTAATTTTTTGAATAATCCATTTCAAAGAAAATGATGATAACATAAATTTACCATTGGCAAAAACATGTGTTTCTTTTGGAACTAAATCATAAGCTTGTTGTAATGTAAGTTTGTTTGCTTCTTCTTCTGGAATTAAAGTCTTAACCCAATCAACTAACAAGACTAAAGATTTTTTTCTAATTGCTTTTGCTTTTCTACCATTCATAGTATCTCCTGAACATTTGGAACTTTTTGTACATCAGTAAAGTAAACTGGACCTTTAGCATATTCAAAAACTCGTAAGCCTTGACCATCGTTTGATTCTTTATGACACTCATGTTTGTAAGGACACCAATTACATTCTCTTGCAAGTTTCATATTACCACTCTTACCTTCTGGAACGGGGTCATAACAAAAGATAGGTGGTGTTTTTCTTTTAATAATTTTCTTGACTGTTTTAATTTTATCTTTGATGTTAGGTTTATCTAACTCTTCTGGTTTAAATAAAGTTAGCTCTCCGGATTCTTTGTTTAAAACTAAGAACCCACCTTTAGATGTTTGTTCTGCTTCTTCATACCCAGCAAGTTGTGCTAAGTATCCAAAGGTATCTGACTCTACAAGCGTACCATCTTTAAACTTTTTAAAAGCAAATCCAGAAGCAGTCTTTACGTCTACTACTTCACCATCTATCTTACAATCCATGTGACCTTTGATACCACTAACTGATACTTCTTTTTGTTGTGAGTCTAACTTATGCCCAGATAGTTTAACAAAAAATAAAACCAATACTTCTAATAGGTGTCCATATAAAAACTTAATCAAAGTACTAGGTTCAAACTCAGTGATTCCTTCTTTCTTTAAGTTCATGTCATACCACAACTGTCGTTGAGGTTTACCGATGTTAGACATACGAAGAGTATTAACATTAATTTTATCTGCACCCCGTGGTGTTGCCCATTGTTTTAAGGCATCAGCCATGTCTTCACCAAATACTTTTAAGTCTTTATCAGTTAGTTTTATATCCTGGCCTTTGGTTAAGGCTGAGATAGTAGAGTAAATATCTTCTACAACTGTATCAACTGTTTTCTTTTTTGCCATCTTCAAACTCCTTAAAAGCTTTAATCACATCAGATGAAAAAAGCTTTTGTAAATTAACTAAGTACATTTGACTTGCGTTATGGTCTCCACCAGATACAGTTCTAAATGTATCAAGTTTATCAACAATAGTTCTAAGAACATCAGTCTTAAAAACAAGTGTACAATATTCATTGTCTCCAATACAAAGATTATGAAACCAATAATCTGATTCAGTTGCTTTGATACCAGAAGGTTTACCATAGCTTTGATATTCAATTGCTATGTTACCCGTCTTCATCCACATACCACGTTCAGATTTAACTTCTACCTTTTTATTGGTAAGCATTTCTGCTACTTTATCTTCTCTGATTGTACCATACTCTAAGTCTATATCAAACTTCTTTCTGTTTTCTTTACTTGGTTTCATTTGAATTTCCTTTTAAAAATCTTGTAAAAAAATCATCTATACCTTTTGAATAATAATGTTCTTTTGGGTAACCACTACTTTCTGGTATATAAGGAGCCCACCTACCTGTGGTATAATAGTATGAGTACATATTATCATTATAAAAAACTCTTAACATTTTTGTTCTTGTTTCTTCAAAGTAAACATTTTTTTTTAATAAATAATCTTTTACTTCTTCTAATTTTTCTTCTGTGTAATGTTTAAAAATTACTTTTCCTTTAGAATTAACTCTATCAAATTTCCAATTGTATTCTTTAGTGGGTTTCACTCCAATTTTCTCCTATCTTGTATTCACCATCCATAGGACAACGAAGTTGTAAATGTTCACCCGCTTTGACAAGACTATCAACAGCAAGTTGACCTGTAAATTCTGCTTGAGATTCTTTGACTTCTATCTGCCATTCATCATGAATGTTAGCAACAAATCTATAATCAATCGTGTTTAGTTTTAAAAGTTTGTCAAGTAAAACTAAGCCTTGTTTCATGAGTATAGAGCCACCACCTTGTAGTAAAGTATTAAGGGCTGCGTGTTGATGTCTTAAAAATATCTTCCGGCCATCTAACCCTTTGAGGAAACCTTTTCTTGCTGCTCTTTCAATGCGTCCTTTAAGAGTTTTAAATGCAGGGTTACCACTAAGAAAGCGTTCTCGCAATCTCTTACCTTCGTCTCTGTTTCCTTCAACAACGCTTCCAATCTTTTCATCTCCGGCTCCGTAAATGAGGGCATAGATGAAAGTTTTTGCCTGGTCTCTTGATTCAAGTCCTGCAAGGTTTTGGTTAGTCGTGTGAATGTCTCCATTAATGATTTCATTTATATACTCCTCGTCAGCCATGTAGTGTGCTAACATTCTTAATTCTAATTGACTTGCATCTACACCTACAAGTTTATATCCACTTGGTACAGTCCAACAAGACCTACACTCTTTACCGTAAGGACTGTAAACAGCAGGTACTTGAGCCATGTTAGGACTTCTATGTGACATGCGACCAGTAATTGTACCTAATGTTATAACACTAGCATGTACTCGACCATCTTCTTTACCAGTTAGTTCAACAGCATCTATCCAAGATTCAACTTGAGCTGCTCTTTTCTGTAGTAATAAATACTCAGCAATTAAATTAGCTTCTGGGATATGAGTTATTAGTTTTAATGTACCCTCATCTACAATAGGTTGACCTGTTGGAGTAAAGCGTTTAGGTTTCCATCCAAAGTCTTTTAAGTACTCTCCTATTTGTTGACGTGAACCTAAGTTAAACTCTTTTAATTCTTTTCTCATGAAAGGAGTAAGGTCTTTTGTTTTAACTCGTTCTTCGTATTCTATATTAGATAGGCCAGATTTAGAAAGCTCACCATCTTTTTTAAGTTTAGGTTGTACTTCTTTAACATCGACCCACTTAGGTTTAAATGTTCTGTGTACTTCCTCTTCAACTTCTTTTCTTCTTTTGTTTAAAGAACTAAGTAAAAAGGTTGCTGACTTTTCATCAAAGTAAAAACCATTAACATGTTGGTCAGCAATTACTTTAGCAACAGAATGTTCAAGCTCAATGCATTGTTTAGAAAATCCAGGGCTTTCTTTTCTTAGTGCTGCAAGAACTTTTTTATTTATAACAGTATCTACTTGACATCTCTTTAACATCTCCGGACTATACTGAGTCCAATCTGTATGCTCTACTTTTTGTACACCACCTAAACGATAACCCCATGCTTCAATACCATGACCTCCCTCTCTAGTGGGGTGGAAAAGTCTTGACAGGGTCAAGGTATCAAGAGCTTCTGTATGTTCATACAGGTCCACCCCTTTAAGTTTCTTAATAGCTGGTATATCAAAACCAATAATATTATGACCAATTATTTTATCAGCTTCAGCTAAAAATTTAATACCCTCATCAATTTGATGGGGTTCAAATGAATATACATTGTCATTCTCGTCTATAGCAACAATACAAAAGATAGTTGTAGCTGCAGGTCTTATAATTTCAATGTTCTTTTTAGCTTCTTCATCCCAAACTTTTTCTTTGAAATCAAAAAGCAATCCATTTGTTTCTATATCAAAAACTAATTCCATAAATATTCCTAGAAAGGCAGTAAGGTTTCTTCCTCATTGCTCATTAACTCTTCATCAGAGTATTCAGTTAAACGACCAGAGTCTTTATCATACACTAAAGATGTAGCCATTCCTACATCACCTGTATATCTTGACTTAAGTATACGAAGTTTTGTTGTCCTCGCTTCTAAATCATCATCGGATTGTTGGTTTCTTTCAAGTGCAATAACACAATCAGACAACTGTCCTATACTGTTAGACCCACGAAGATGAGAGAGACTTACTTCAACTCCGTTTTCGTGACCTTTGTTTCCATCAACTCTTCTCAAGTGAGATACTAATATTAATCCAGCCCCGGTTTCTTCAACTAAACTTCTCAGTCTAGTCATAATATTATCAATGGCTCTTCTTTCATCTCCTTCTGCTAATGCACTGACTAACATATGAAGATGGTCAACAACTACCCACTTACAATCACATCCTACAATAAGATATCTAAGCTTGGCAAAGATATCATCTATCTCATTTGTTCCAAAGTGAGCATGGATAAATACTTTGTCATTAGAAAATATCTTATCAAACATATCCATGATAGTTTCTTTATCAAACTTATCTCTCTCTTGGTCTACGTATAATCTAGCGTTAGCTTCAATAGAAAGGATACCATCAACTGTGCGTTTCCAATCTTCTTCTAATGCTATGATACCTACATTATCATCAGTGTTTTTAACTAGCCAATGCTCAAGCTCTCTAGTAATACTAGACTTACCAAGACCCGTTCCACCCGTTAAAGTTACGAGCTCTCCTTGTCTCAAGCCATACAGTTTTTTATTTAAACCTTCCCAAGGATAGGGAATGCTTTCTTTTCTTTCACGATTAAGAAACTCAGATTGTTTTTCTGATACACGAATGATACCACTAGGAGTATAAACCTTTGCATCCCACCAAGAACTAGTAAACTCTTTGAAGAGTCCCTTGTTCAACATATCGTTAGCATCTTTATAACCATTAGGTAAAGTTACTATCTTGGCTTTACCGGGTTTTAATATTGTGGCAACTTTCTTAGCAGCTTCTTGTCCCGGTTTGTCTTTATCAAAACAAAGCACAACATTATCAAAGCTTTCTACATACTCAAGGTTTTCTTTAATATCTTTGACTGCTGCTGCTGCACCTCTAACAACGGATACGACAGCCCACTTACTACCAAGTAGTTCATAGGCTGCCATAGCATCGCACTCTCCCTCCGTTATGGTAAGATACTTACCTCCCTCTTTGAATAACTGTTGACCGAAAAGTCCAACACCATTAGGTGATACATCAAAAGAAAATTTCTTATCCCTGACGTATCGAATTTTGTTAGACGTAAGCTCATTGTTAATATATAAAGGATATATATGTTGAGCTAACGTACCATTAGAATCATAGACAACTTTGACACCATACTTTTCAGCAGTCTCCTTTGCTATGTTTCTATCTGTTAATTTTGCGAACACACCACCATGTGCATTCAATTCTTTTATTGTTTCTTTCATCCTTGTTTTTACCTGGCTTGATTTAAATGTAGATTGTTTATCAATACTAGGAAAGAACTTATGACAACTAAAACACTTACCAGACCCATCCTCGTTGAGTGAGAGAGCATCGCTACTACCACATGAAGGACAAGGCTGATGATACTTTACAAATTTTAAATTGTTTTCCATGTTTGACCCAAAAAAAAGCTAGGCACAGAACTTAATCTGTGTCCTAGCATAGTTAGAATTAAGAAGACTTAGACTTAGATGGTTTCTTACCACCTTCCCAAGCTTCGTTTACATCAGGAGTTGAAGGGTCGTCTGCAATAAAGTGCCCCTTCTCATCTCGTGCTCTTGTAGGTTCTACCAAAGCTTCGTCTCTTGGTTTGAGAACTTCACCCAATCTAGTTTCAAAAGTATTAACTAGAATTTGAGAACCTTCTAAACATAATCTATGATGATTAATCTTAGCAATTAAAACATTAGTTTCTAATTTGATTTTTTCATCACTAATATTGTCTATCTCATAGACATTGTCTTGGATAGTAATTTGCATTAGAACTCCTCGCCACCTTCGATAGAATCAAACTCATCTCCGTCTCCGGCTTTGTAAGAGACTAATTCTTCTACTTGCATAGCTTGAAAGTCCAGGCCCTTAAAAGTTCCAAACTTATTAGTGGCTTCCCACTCATTGTATTGAACTCTAACCTTAGAACCATTCCCAACGTTTTCATCCATTGGAACTTTATCAGCATCCATTAGTAATGGTGCTTTACGAACCATTCCATTTGGACCATTGACTTTTCTTTTAAAGTTAATAGACCGACCAACAACTTCATCATTGACTGTCAGTTCTTTAACCCTGAAGCCACGACTTTCAAAGTCATTTGCCACCTCATCACTTACTACTAAGTCCACTGTATAACAGGGTTCGAACTTGGTATTAGGTGTTCTTACACTAGCCCAATAGGCTATTCCTTGTTGTATTGCCATTTATTTTCTCCTATGGTTTGGCATTATTGCATTAGTTATTATACACTTGCTGACTAAAAAGTCAACCCCTTTCGTTGAATAAATCAACAAAACTTATTACATCATTGGATGGTAATGTGACTGTAAAATTATCCTTTCCTGGATTATAATTTACTTCATAACCAACCTTCTCTGAATACATATCTTCATAGTTATCGTTAGTAAAATCTGTAAAGATTCTGTACTCATCACGAGTTAAAACTCTTGTTTCGCTTTCTGTGTTCATATAAACATACACGTCATTCTCCTTAAATATTTATTGTAAATGGTAGAGTACAACCTTGTACAGTTATCTCTCCTGGAAATTCTAACTCAGAAATATATTTATCAACTGCTCGTTTTAATTTGCTTGGAACTGCACCATCGTACCTTGTGTTTGTACTTTGGCCAGAGATAACATCATAAATAACAGTAAAAGATATTTTTCTGTTGATTGTAATTCGAGAAAGATAAGAATCAAAACTCCTTGTTGCCTTTGGTTTAGGACAAGGAACAACTTCAAGTTCTTTTGTTTCAGGCTGCCCAACTATTTGAGTTCCGGTTAGTACACCTAGTCCCCCATTAACTCCAATGTCTTCTGTTGGTTCAGGTTCAATAAACTTTTCTATAACAACAGTAGCTATGGGTGGTTTGTTTAACTTTTCATCTAACTCATTTAAAATACGATAAATTTCTGAGTTTGTTTCATCCATAGAATCTAATCTATTTGATAGCTCAACTAAAGAATTTCTATAGCTCTCTCTAGTAGATTCTATTAACTCTGCTTGTCTACCTACGCTTTGAAACTCTTCGCTGAGAGACAAAAAAGATTTGTTTAATCTAGTAAGTCCGGACTTGTTTTCAGATATATTATCTGTAGTTATATTTACTATGTTAAACATTGCCACTATCATAGCAATTAACACAGCCCCTATTATGATATTAAATTTCATTTTACGCTACCTCCTTAGTAGTCCACCTTGTATGTTTAGCTCTGTTCTGTTCCCACTTGGCATAGTGTTTTTCGTTAATCACATATCTACGATATGCAACAGTTGGGTCTTCATGTTTGTACTCGTCAGGCATAGCTTGAGCAACAGTAGTCATGTCTCCTATCTCAATGTTCTGAGGTAGTGTCATAAGAGGGCCAGAGAGTTTGTCAAAACTCAAATGACTTCTTCCATATCTACTGCTGTATTCAATACACAATGCCACAAAGTGACGATACAACCACGAATAGTTTGAGCTAGATTCTCTTGCCCAAATAGTACAAGGATGATTCCAATAGGCTCTTTTGTAAAGACCATGTTTGTCAGCGTACTCATCACCATCTAGCTCTCGGTGTGCAGTACACAACATCTGTGCTGTTTCCAGGGGCATTTTAACTAACATCTTATCAGGTTGTGCTCGTGCTGATTCAACCGGACAATCATCAAAATAAAATATGTTCATAGGTTCTCCTCAATATTAAATGCTTCATCAAGATGATAAAGTAAATCTGCGATTGCATGAACCTCTCGTATATCTATACCACCATATTCAAACAAACTGTTTACTCCTTGTTTAGATTTACGATAGTTGTTTTTAATCCACGTTAAATTTCTTTCAGGAACTTTAACTGTTATTACTTTTTCTTTTATACTCATTTACCTTGACCTCGATATTTTTTGAAGTTGCTTTTTTTGTTTTTGTTCATGGTAGAGAAAGCAACATTACCTCTACCTTGACTTGTCTTTTTGCCTCTGCCTTGTGTAGCAGATACATGAGCAGATTTATTCCACGTCTTCGCCATGCTTAAACTCCTGGTTCTTCTTGCGTTTGTCTTTGTGTTCGATTAAAACCCTATCGCTTTCATAGGTTGTTTTAAAATAATTTTCATCTTTAGTTTTATGAAGATACAAACTTCTAACTTGTTTGTCTTTTGCTTCTTCACTTAAAATTTCTTTTTGTTTTAAAACATCGTTTAAAAATTCTGTCATAATTTTTTACCCTCTACTTTTACTGACCAATTATTTTGACTGTGTAATGTATCAAACTTTACACCCAGAGACTTACGAACCCTATCCTCTTGTAAACTAATTTGATTTACAATTTCTTCTTGCTCTCGTTGAGTAGCGTGTTTGAAATTCTCATCAGTATACTCTTCAGGATTGTCATATAACTTTGTCATATGTTTATATGCCATATGTTTTGCATAAGTTTTAGCTGTCACTTTTTTATCATTAAGAATAATCATACATAGATTATATCACAACTTTTTTAAATACAGAAACATTAGACATGTTTTCTAAAAAGAACTTACGATAATTACCTTCATGGTCTATGCAACCACAGATTAAAATGTCGCCATCATCATTGTGTTTTAAATCAGAAATGACTTCTAAAGTTCTCCTTTCGTATTCTTCTAAGTCTCCTTTAACTTTGTAATAAGTAAAGAATAAACCATAACCTCTAAAGAATGCAGTTGATACTGCTTGTTCTATTCTGCTTAATGAATCAGTTTCAAATAGTGTTTCCATTAAATTGCCCTCGCATTTATTAAATCAATTACAAAGCCTGAAGTATCCTTCTTGGCTTCACCCTTTTCAACAAGTCCAACCACCACTTGAGTTTCATCTAAGAATCTCATGTCATGCTTGTCCCCATCAATTACTTTAAATCCTTTAAACACTTCAGGTAGAGCTTCCCTAAATACAACTGCGATGTTGTTGGAGACATTTTTAATCAAAGCAGCGTACTTACTATCAGCTTCTGAATAACTCCAGGTTAGATGATAGTTAGGTATGTGCTCTACCTTTCGTGTTGGGATTTTTGTATAGTCATAGAATTGTATCTGTGGAAACATGGAAAAGATGTTTTCATGTCCATCAACTTTGATATGTTCCCATTGAATATCACTTGTTCCGTTGAGACGTAGGGCTGGTTTTTTACCTAACCTACCACACTCCTTAAGAAATTTATTTACGTCTTCTACAAGCTGTCTCATGAACTCTTGTTGGTCGTTTAAGAACAGTAGAGATTTTCTAATCCTAGCTTGTTGAACATTAGAAAATTTACCATGTCCTGCTGTGTTCAAACAAGCTTCACTACAACTTGCTTTTTTAGCAAAGGGACATAGAGTTCTTTTGCCATCTGCTAAGTCATCAGGTGCTAGATATATTATCCGACTAAACCATTCGTCAGATAACTTGTTGCTCTTTTCAATCTTGGTACTACCACTAGATAGCAAATTATATTTAGGCATATTAATTTTCCTCTACATCTATTGTTAAATTAAATTCTGATAAACCAATATTATCTGCTACAAAATTAATAGCTTCTTGTTTATCTTCACAATCATAAATGTCAACTGTAATAATTACTTTATAATCCATTGTCTTTCTCCATGTGTTCTAAATCTTGACTTGATAATGCTTGACTACAATGCTGAGATAAAAACTCAATCATTGCAAGTGGTACAGGTGTATGAATATTCTCATAACAATAGTCTAGGCAATCAGCTTCTAAGTCTGGTCGACCTTCAATCACCCATAGTTCATGCACATTATCTTTCATGTTATCCATGATAATGCTGTTTGTTTCGTTGCTCATACTATTTCATATTCTCCATTTTCTAGTTTAAATTCGTCAGTAATATCACCCCATTGGTCTGCCATTGCAACTGCAATGCCTTCAAAGGTTTTACTTCTAACATGACTGCGTTGTTCTTTAGGAAGCTTCCAAGTTTCATAGTGCCACTTAGACATTCTCTTACCATTCTTCATCTCAACCATCTCAGGTTCAACAACTTCTGTGTGTTTTAACTTGGGAAGATTCTTCAACCAAAGACAAGTAGTTTTCATGGTGGCGTGTCCAAATTGATAAGGCTGTATAATCTGCTCAGGCTTTCTAATCTTGCTTGAGATTACACTAACCGGATTTTCAATACAGATGCGTTCAATAGGAGCATCCATAAGTTGCTGTACAAACTCCAAAGCTTCCTCTTGTAATGACCAAGGCTTACGACCTTCGGTAAACCATCTTGCCCCACTTACAGCTAAGTGAGTGCAAGGGGGATGAGCAATCATCAAGTCCCATCCCTCGTTGATAACCTCTAACACATCTTGTTGATAATGTCTTTGTCTGTACCCAATCATATTTTTGTTAAGATATTTACTCTCGCAAGGTAAAATATCGCAACTGTATGCATCATGACCTCGTTTTAAAAACTCATCACGAACTGCCCCACTATATTCACAAGCAACTAATACTCTCATTTTGTCTCCTATTTTAATTCCTGGTTTAACTTTTCTTAAAGCTAATAACAACTTCATCCCCATGAATGTTTTCATAAGAACGAATTGAATGACTAAGGTTGTACATGTTATCTTGAATATCTTGCAAGTCTGACAACCTTTCATGTTCTGCTTTCATCTTAGAATGATAGTCGGGTTTTTCATCAATGTAAAGTGCAATGCGTTCTGCTTCATTCAAAGGCTTTGAATCAAACCACTCTACACCTCTTGCCCTACCTCTAAATTTATATCTAGTTGTAAGAAAAGCATTCTTTTTTAACCACTCAAAAACTTCATAACCCGTAGTCAAGGGCTTGTCTAAAGGGCCTGTTGGAATATCCAAAGGATTTCGTGGGGCACTTTTAAACTTTTTAGCGTTAGTTTTTACATTTATTTTATACGACATTTTTATCTCCTGGTTTTAAATTAATTAGAAAATTCATTGACTAACTCTTCAATGAGTTCATAAGCATTGAAGTCTCCACCCATAGTTTCAAGTCTGAGTTTAGTGGTTAGCTTTTGTCTTGTTGTGTAATCTAATTGCCAAACTATTTTACAAGTAGGAACATTAGTAGAATAAGAATTATATTCTATATTAAACCCTTGGTTTTCACCATAGCGTTCTGTTCTAAGATTATTTTTTTCTTGAAACTTCATAACTAAATCACGAACTTTTTCTTTGTCAGTTCTAATAGTTTTTTCAAGTTCGTCAAGTTGGTTTTTAAGTACCTTGATATCGTTTAACTTAACTTGAATTTTACTGTGTAAAGATTGAACATCCTTCCGAGCTTTAAACTCCTGAAGTTTTTTATCTTCTATTTTTGTTATGACCTCTTGAACAATTAAGTCTTGGTCTTTTACTCTCATCTGTGCCATGTTATACCTCCTTGATAGTATAGTTAGCGTTAAAAATTGGTGCTAGTTAATTTGTACCCATCAACTAGCAAGTGGGAATTTCAAAAAGATATCTTAAGCGTATCTTTAAGTCGGGAGAGTTTCATGCAGTTTTATCGTTTAGTTATTTTTACTGGTGTTTCTCTATTAACCCTTGACATAGCAGTTTATTTATAAGACTTATAATGCTTATCTCTTCTAAGCTATGACTGTTTAAATTAAGTGCTAGTTTTTAGTTATCACTACCTTTCTCAACAATCTCAACGAAATCAAAGTGAATTGTAGCCTTTGACATCCTTTTGAATGTAGCCCATAACTGTATGGAACTAGCAAACCATATAACCAGAAAGTGTTTTATGTCGACTTGTAGTTTCACAAGGATAAAATATGAAAACAAAATCCCTTGTGTCTTTCGTTGGAATCTTTCAACTTACATCTGATTAATTCTATAAAGCTCTATAAAACTCTATAGAGATATAGTAAAGAATAATAAAGATTATTGTTTAGTATCTGTATAGAGATATAGAGTTAATTAGACTAGCTAGTCTGTCTAGCCTAGCCTAAATCCATTGTGGCATAGTTCGTGGTGGTCTGTCAAGCCCCCATCTTAAACACTCATTGGCAATGCATAAATACATTCCCATGGATTATTACCTATTGGATTATGTTTTAAGTCCCTGGCCCTTAAATTAACTTGTCTTAAACCCGTAGGTAAAGTATAAGGTAAGCAAGTTGTATGTCTTGGGGACTGTGAAGTATCAGTAATTTCTGATATGAATATATCATTCTCGCAGTCTTCGTTATACTTCTTAGCCTTGTCTAAGTACTTAGTATAGTTTTTAGAATTAACTTTCTCGATACTCTCAGTATCTCTAAAGCCTTGTTCGTTAAAGTTTTTATATGTATATGTTATAATTAACATGGTTGTCTCCTATTTTAATTATGTGTCTCATCTGTGTTCTGCCACCTTTTCCTAGCATGGCATATTCCCAGATTTTTGTCAAGCCACCCCGAAAAGCCCACAACCACAAGGCTTTGCGAGGATTGGCATAGTGTTTATACGGCCGGGTATAACTAACTTGTCTTAAACACTCCACCAAAACTGCATTCTCGTGTCGCTGTTTTAAACCCCAGGTTAAACTAACCTAACCCAAAAACTGCATACTCGTTTAAATATTCTTAAACCAAACGTTTAACCTTTACCGATTATTGTTTAAATAATTTTAAATAGAAGTAAAAACAAAAACAAAAAAGCCCATAGAAAAAAAAATAACTTGCAATAATTTTTGATTGCTGTATTTTGGGGAAATGAAAAGAAATTAATCTTTTCTAAATTGTCTTGATATCTAATAAATTGAAAGACTTAAAATATGACTAAAAAAACTACAACTAAAAAAGCTTTTACTAAAAAGCTATTAAGTAAAGAAGCAACCAATTTAATTTATAGAAAAATTAACAGTGTTGCCTATCATCTAGCGAATGAGACAAGCAACGCCCCAAGCGATACAGCTTTACGAAAAAAGAAGTATTTTGATTTTCAACGGCAAGTAAGGGCAATGATGGTTTCATACGATAGCGAAAAGAAAAGAGCTACTCAAATAATGGATAGCTCAAAGCTTGATACATTGCTGAAAGCTAAAAGCATTCCATCAACGCTATTAGGCAAAGCAAAAACAACTGCTAAACCTAAGGCAAAGGCGAAACGGATTTAATCATGAGTAATATTTCATATCTAAATGAATCCATGAAAGAAAAAATTATATTGAATCACGCTCACGATATTGAAAATTATTTGAGTATTAAACAATCTAATTTAAATTTCTATGTTGCTTTAACAACTGTTTTTACTTTTGGCGGTGAATCCATTGAAAGGGTACAAAGTGTTGATAGTGAGCTTTTTACTTGCTATGAACACGCAAGGCGACACGCTTTGAGCATGATTAGAAAACATGGTTCTTTTGAAAATACAGCTTTTAGGGGGGACTCAATGAATTAATAAACATACTTAAAATTAAAGGGGCTTTTTAGTCCCTTTTTTTTGTCCTAAATCTAACAAACTTCTAAGCTCTTTTAAGACCATCCAATAATTCAACTAATACCCTATAACCTATTTAATTTTTTAAGCTCTCTAATGAGCTCTAAAGAGCTTGTAAAGTGTAATTAACACTAAGTTATTTAATGAGAAGTTAAGAATTAACGAATACTACCTATCAAGAACACTTAAACGTCCCAAGCTCAATTAGTTATATGAGCTCTGTTAAGTCTGTTAAGGGTTCTTAAATTAAATTACTAGCTCACAACTCTTTATTTTTCATTGTTCAAACTTCAAAAACTTTTCAAGACTTCAAAAACTTTTCAAACTTCACAATAAAAACTTCAAAGCTTTCAAAGTTTTCAAAGTCTTTAGAGTTTAACTATTTTTTTATCAAGATTTATCAAGATTAAAAAGTCTTGATAAGGGGTAGGCAGAGTACCACCCCCGGTCCCCCATATATATACTAAATCTTATACATTTCCAGGGATTTTCAAGTGTTAAGTTGGAGACTCAACAGGCTTGGTCGGGCTTGTGTAACTTTAAAGTCTATAAAGTACTTGTAACTGTGGGGGGTTGCTATTTGTTACTATACAAACCCTGGGGGACCTAAAGGTATTATATAAGTATATCACTGTTTTGTCAAGACCTTTTTAGAATATATCCTTTTTTTTACAAAAAACTTGACAAATTTTTATCAGTAGGTATAATAAAGATATGCAGAACTTACCCTCCGAACGTAAATTAACAGATAAACAACAAAGTTTTCTGAATAATCTTATTGAAACGAAGGGTGACTTAAAGCTTTCAGCCGAACTTGCAGGATACTCAGGCAATCACTATCAAGTACTCAAAAGTTTAAAAGAAGAAGTAGTAGATTTAGCCCAGAACGTACTTGCAAGGGAAGCCCCTAAAGCTGCTTTTAAGTTAGTAGAGGTTATGACATCAGAAGATTCCATACCACAAGCTAATGTTAAACTACAAGCAGCACAGACAATCCTAGACCGTGTTGGTTTAGGTAAACATGATAGAGTAGACGTTAATCATAACGTTAATGGTGGAATATTTATTCTTCCAGAAAAAGAAACTATAAACCTAAGAGCAGAAGATGGAGACTATGAAGATATTTCTGACTGAAATCGAAGCTTACGGTACAACCTTTGCAGGTCCTAACATTGTAGCTTCATCCTATGAGAAAGCAGAGATAGCTGCAGCTCAAAACCATTTAGTGGTTGTAGGTGAGTTAGACAGCATCTATGTAGATGATGAGTTAGAAAAAGAATACTTAAACACAATTCCTAAAGAAGAAGATAGGATAGTACACTAATGTTATTAAATAGATTACAGTTTAGAAAAGGTGGTAAAGCTAAATCAAAAGTAAACGAAGCAGGTAACTATACTAAGCCTGGACTACGTAAAAGAATATTTCAACGAATTAAAGCAGGAACTAAAGGTGGTAAAGCAGGTCAGTGGTCTGCACGTAAAGCTCAGATGTTAGCCAAAGCATACAAGAAAGCTGGTGGAGGATACAAGTAATGTCACTGTTAAAGAAAGCTCAAAAGTCATTAGTCGAATGGGGCAAACAAAAATGGAGAACCTCCGATGGTTCTAAAAGTGAAGGTAAAAAAAGATACTTACCTGATAAAGCTTGGGATGCATTGAGTTCTTCAGAGAAAGCTGCAACCAACGCAGCAAAAGCTAAAGGCAATAAAGAAGGTAAACAACATGTACCTCAACCTAAAAAGACTGCAGAAAAGACAGCAAAGTATAGAATGGCTAAAGGTGGTAAAGCAGACGGTAGGTTAAAACGAGCAGGAGTTAGTGGTTATAACAAACCCAAGCGTACTCCCAACCATCCTACTAAGTCTCACATCGTTGTTGCTAAAGTAGGTGATAAGATTAAAACAATTAGGTTTGGTGAACAAGGAGCTAAGACTGCAGGTAAACCTAAAGCAGGTGAGTCAGCTAAGATGAAAGCTAAACGTAAATCATTCAAAGCTAGACACGCTAAGAACATAGCCAAAGGTAAACTCTCAGCAGCCTATTGGGCTGACAAGGTAAAGTGGTAATGGGTAAACAAATAGGAACAGACGAAAAGCCAGTTTCATTTAGAAACCACGTCTATAAAAAATCAGACAGTAAAGGAGCTAACCCTAGACCCGGATTCTATACACAAGACTATAGAGATAACTGGGATAGAATATTCGGCAAAAAGAAAAAGGAACAATAATGTACGGAATTAATAAATGGTTAGAGAAAGTAAAGAAAGCTTATGGTAAGTTATTTAAAAAAGCTTTAACCCCTAAGAAACAAACAACAAAGAGGAAAACCAATGTTAAAAGAACTACTAGAAAAAAAAGTAAATAGTATTATTGAAACCAATGACCTAACAGACATGCAAGTCTGGGGTGTGTGGTGTGGTATAGGCTTTATATCAGCATTTATTATTATGTGGATTATATAATGAACAAAGGACAGTATTGGGATGATGTAACTCAAAAGCTTTATAAGTGGGATGATTTAGTAAAACTATTAAGAAAAAGAAATGACAATACCTCCGGAGTATCTAAAAAAGAAAAGTAAAACAATTCCATTTGGTTATGAACTAAGTGAAATAGAAGGATACTTTAAACCCATACCTCAACAGCTAGAGGTTTTACATAAGTACCTTAATTTAATTCGAGAGCAGAAGTGTTCGTTACGGGAAGCTTCTAGTTTAATTGAACAAGAAACAAATAGAAAACTAAGTCATGTTTCTTTAAAAAACTATCTTGACAAAGGTCCGTCTTTAGAATCAAGACGTAAAAAAACTTTAGATAAAAAGAAAAAAGAACTTGCTCAAGCAAAGAAAAAACTTAAAGAAAAAGAAACTAGATTAAAAACTGAACAAGAAGTTCTAAAAAAAGCTACAGAAAAAACAACATCTAAAGTTATTACAGAAGATGAGTTAGAAACAACTACTTCTTCTATACAAGAAACTTTAAAAAATTCAAAAGTTATTTTTCACGCTAACGAAGGTCCACAAACAGACTTTCTAGCTGCCGGAGAAAAAGACGTATTGTATGGTGGTGCTGCTGGTGGTGGTAAATCATTTGCCATGATTGTAGACCCACTAAGATACTGTCACAAGAAAGCACATAGAGCTTTGATACTTAGAAGGTCTATGCCAGAACTTAGAGAGATGATTGATAAATCTCGTGAGCTATACCCTCAAGCATTTCCCGGTGCTAAGTTTAGAGAAGTAGAAAAACTTTGGAACTTTCCCAGTGGTGCGAAGGTAGAGTTTGGATTCCTTGAACGAGATGCAGACGTGTACCGTTATCAAGGACAAGCTTATTCTTGGATAGGATTTGATGAGATTACTCATTTACCTACTGAGTTTAGTTGGAACTATTTAGCTTCCCGACTTCGTACTACTGACCCCTCAATTACAACTTACTTACGATGCACTGCTAACCCTGGTGGTGTTGGTTCTCATTGGGTAAAAACAAGATACATTCAACCGGCTGAACATAATACAAGTTTTTTAGGTAAAGATGGATTAACACGAAAGTTTATTCCGGCTAAGTTAGCTGATAACCCCTACCTTGCAGAGGATGGTGTTTATGAGCAGATGCTTAAATCTTTACCACCGATTCAACGTAGACAATTACTTGAAGGTAACTGGGATGTAGCAGAAGGTGCAGCATTTGTAGAATTTTCTCCAGTGCAGCATGTTATAACTCCTTTTGAATTACCTTTACATTGGGAAAGAGTAAAAGGTATTGACTATGGTTATGCATCAGAAAGTTGTTGTTTATGGGGAATAATGGACCAAAATGACGGAACTTTAATAATTTATAGAGAATTATACAAAAAAGGCTTGACAGGAGAAGAATTAGGCAGTATAATAACAGATATGGAACTAGAAGACCCTTATTCAGTTTCAGGTGTTTTGGATACAGCAGCGTGGGCTAGAACAGGAACAACTGGTCCTACTGTAGGAGAAGCTTTGGTTAGACAAGGACACAAGCTTAGACCTGCAGATAAAAATAGAATACAAGGTAAAATTCAAATACACGAGTTTTTAAAGATACAGGAAAATGGAAGACCTAAGTTACAGATATTTAATACATGTCCTAACTTAATAAGAGAATTACAGTCTATACCATTATCAAAAAATAATCCTGAAGATGTAGATACACATGCTTCAGACCATGCATATGATGCACTGCGTTATATGATAATGAGTAGACCACGAATGGTAAGTACATTCGATAGGCTGAGAGGATTAAAAAGAGATATCCATCAACCATCTGATTCTACATTTGGATATTAAAGTTTATGGCAGACAACGATAATACATTTTTAAACGCTGATAATATCTACATGGATGTTGAAGGTGAAGCTGGTAAAACTCTTGACCTTGAAATAGAACAGCGTACTAATCTTGTAGGTATTATTAAATCTCGTTTTACTGTTGCAGAAGACTCTAGACGTTCAGATGAACATCGTTGGTTAAAAGCTTACGAAAACTATAGAGGACTTTACAACAAGTCTGTTAAGTTTAGAGACTCTGAGAAGTCTCGTATCTTTGTAAAGATTACTAAAACAAAAGTACTGGCTGCTTTTGGTCAACTTGTTGATGTAATCTTTGGTACAGGTAAGTTTCCTATCGGTATTGCTGAAACTAAAATACCCGAAGGTGAGTTAGCTAATGCTCATTTAGATGCACAAACAGCAGCACCTGGTATTGAAAATACTATGGGTGGCGGTGAGTTACCAGATGATATAGGTAATCGTGTAGAAAACCCATATGATATTGGTTATGAAGGAGACGGTAGAACTTTAAAACCTGGCACAACTTTTAGTAATGGAGTTATTGAAACTTCTTTAGAAGATAAAGTAGAAGACCAACTAGTTGAAGGATTTAGTCCTATTCCTACAGTTTTAGAAATTTCTCCTGCACAAAAAGCTGCACGAAGAATGGAAAAGCTTATTCATGACCAAATAGAAGAATCAAAAGGTTCTTCAGAAATTAGAAGTGCTCTTTTAGAATCTACTTTACTAGGTACAGGGATTGTAAAAGGACCATTTAACTTTAACAAAAAACTTCACAAGTGGGAAACCGGTGAAGATGGTGAAAGAAGTTATAACCCATTAGAAGTTAGAGTACCTAGAATTGAGTTTGTTAGTTGTTGGGATTTTTATCCAGACCCTGCAGCTACTAGCATTGAAGAATGTGAGTATGTAATTCACAGACACAAACTAAACAAATCTCAACTTAGACAACTACGTAACATGCCTTATTTTGATGAGGATGCTATACGTAATTGTATCCAGATGGGAGCTAACTACGAAGAGAAAACTTTTGAGTCTCATTTAAAAGATGATGCAAGAGCTGATGAAGATTATCAAACAAACTTTGAAGTTCTTGAATACTGGGGAATCATGGATGCAGAGTATGCACGTGAAGTCGGTATAGAGCTTTCAGATGATATTGATGATTTAGATGAAGTCCAAGTTAATGCTTGGATATGTGGTGATAGTTTACTAAGAGCAGTGGTCAATCCATTTACTCCTTATAGAATACCTTACCACGCTTTCCCATATGAAAGAAATCCTTATAACTTCTTTGGTATTGGTGTAGCTGAGAACATGGATGATTCTCAACAAATTATGAACGGTCATGCACGTATGGCTGTAGATAACCTAGCAATGGCTGGGTCTTTGGTGTTTGATGTAGATGAGTCTGCTTTAGTTGGTGGACAATCAATGGAAATATATCCGGGTAAGATATTCAGAAGACAAGCTGGTATGCCCGGACAAGCGATACATGGTTTAAAGTTTCCTAACACAGCACCAGAAAACATGATGATGTTTGACAAGTTTAGACAACTTGCAGACGAACAAACAGGCATACCTAGTTATTCACACGGACAAACAGGTGTACAAAGTATGACAAGGACTGCTTCGGGTATGTCAATGTTATTAGGTGCATCAAGTTTAAATGTTAAAACAGTTGTTAAAAATCTTGACGACTTTTTATTAAGACCTCTAGGTGAAGCTTTCTTTCAATGGAACATGCAGTTTTTTGAAGGTGGTCTAGATGTTAATGGTGATTTAGAAGTTCGAGCAACTGGAACTAATAGCTTGATGCAGAAAGAAGTACGAAGTCAAAGACTTACTACTTTCTTACAAACTGCACAAAACCCTGCTATTGCTCCGTTTGTTAAGATTTCTAAACTTGTTAGTGAACTTGCCTACAGCTTAGATTTAGACCCTGATGAAATACTCAATGACCCTGAAGAAGCTGCAATTATGGCACAAATTATAGGTATGCAAAATGCTGGACAAACAACTAGCCCTGAAGCTCAAGGCGGTAACGGGCAACCAAATAATATGGGAAGCCTTGCAGGAACACCTGCTCAACCTCAAGAACTTGGACCTACAGGCACTGGCGGTGGCAACATCGGAATCGGAAATGTTCCGACTCCAGGGGAAGGTGAGTTCTCTGGTACGGTTGGAGCAGTTACCGGAACAAGTTAAAGAAGCAATAAACAGAAAAGAGGAAACATGAGTTTATTACAAGACGATAGTAAAAAATTAATTGGCAATCAACCAAAACTCGATGCTAATAATTCTGGTGAAATTGATGCTGGAGATTTTAAATTACTAAGAAAACAAAAACAAGAAGGTGGTTCAATGATGATGGACGAACCAGTTTCTCTTCCTGAAGAGCAAGAACAAGATATGGTTCAAGAAGAACCAATGCTTCCAGAAACTGAACCAATGATGGATTCAGACGAAGAAATGGAAGATGAATATCTAGACTTCATACTTGATGAAGCTCTTGATGAAGAAGAAGAAGATTTTTTAATGAATCAATTAGAAGCAAACGAAGAACTATCAATTATATTTGATAAAGTTATTGAAGTTGCTTCAGAATTTGCTGGGTCTGGTCCTGTAATAGGGCCTGGTTCAGGAGTCTCTGACAGTATACCCGCAAGGTTATCTGATGGAGAATTTGTCTTCACTGCTAAAGCTGTAGAAGAAATCGGAGCCGACAACTTAATGGCAATGATGAAAGATGCAGAAATGAAAGCAGATGATAGACAAGGTTTAGCTGAAGGTGGAGAACCTGAAGAAGAAGAGACTGTTGTAATGCCGGTTAAACAACCTGCTGCTCAACAAGACATTCGTGTTACTAAAACAACCGTTGGTGCCGAAGCTTCACAGCAAGAGGTCAACGATTTAGTAGACGAAGAAGTTAAAAAGTCTATGCTTAGAGGGAGCAGAAACTTAGGCTAAACAAACTTAACGGTAGGGCTACCTTATGTCATAAGCACCCTATCATTTATAAACCGAAAGGCTACCTTTACAAGACAAGCCCTGCAAGTGCACACCGCAGCTACCTTGTTAAATGAAAGCCCCCGTAGGAGAAGAATATGACTACTGAAGTACAAGAGGAAAATGCCAATCCTTACAACCAAAAAAAATCTTGGCACACGGATATAGAAGATAACTTTGAAGACTCTAACGGTCTTTACTTTGAAAAGCCAAAAGCTAAATCAAAAAAAGTAGAAGCTGTATCTGAAGAACCTGTAGAACAGGAAGTAACTAAGGATGAACCTTACAAGCGACCTGACTACAAGAAACGTTACGATGACTTGAAAAAGCATTATGACTCTAAACTAAACGAATTTAAGTCTAGAGAACAAGAGTTATTAGACAAGGCTGCTGAAAACAGACCTAACTATGTAGCTCCTAAATCTCCAGAAGAACTTGAAAAGTTTAGACAAGAGTATCCTGATGTCTACGAAGTTGTAGAAACTGTTTCTCACTTACAGTCCGAAGAGAAATCTAAAGACTTAAGAGAGAAGCTTGAAAGACTGCAACAACGTGAGCAAGAATTAGTTCGTAAAGATGCTGAAAAGCGATTGATGGATAAGCATCCTGACTTTGAAGATATTCGCAATAGTGATGATTTTCACGGTTGGGCAAAAGAGCAGCCTAAGTCTATCCAAGATTGGGTATACAACAATGCTGACGATGCTGATTTAGCTTCAAGAGCTTTAGATTTATTTAAACGTGACATTGGTATGGACACTGTACAGAAGAAGTCAAGTTCTAAAAAGTCCAGAAAGTCTGCTGCTGATATGGTCTCAACTAAAACAACAACGGTTGAACCACAGCAAACGAAAATTTGGACAGAGAAGGAGATTGCAGCTATGTCTATGGATGAATTTGACCGGCACGAAGCCGAGATAAGTGAAGCCATGCAACAAGGCAGAATTGCAAAATCATAATTATTAATTTTTAAACTTAGGAGAATATCACATGGCTCAATATTTTGAACCTGCAACTGATACCGATGCTAACTTTGCAAACTCTGTAAGTGGACAAACTAATAGTTTCTTCCTACCTTCGATTTATTCTAAAAAGGTTTTAAACTTTTTCAGAAAGTCTTCGGTTGTAGAAGCTATTACTAACACCGACTATGCCGGTGAGATTTCTGCTTATGGAGACTCAGTTAAAATCATTAAAGAACCCGTAATCTCTGTTTCTGATTATACCAGAGGACAGGATACTACGCCAACAAAACTAACAGACCAAGAACTTACTTTGGTTGTTGATAGTGCTAAAGCTTTCAAATTCATCGTAGATGATATTGAAACTAAAATGTCACACGTCAACTTCAAAGAAGTAGCTTCTAGTTCTGCTGCTTATGCATTGAAAGATTCTTTTGATGCTGCTGTTATCGCTAACATGTTTAGTGGTTTGTCTGCTTCTTCACCTGACCACGTGTTAGGTGCTGACAGTGCAACTGCTTTAGCT
>Ga0213865_10000184_pt1 | contig 41742 bp, 51 predicted proteins | sample PICome_6_FD_160100 | JGI IMG/M metagenome (GOLD analysis project Ga0213865, IMG submission 160100) | Coastal seawater microbial communities near Pivers Island, North Carolina, United States - PICO282 | ecosystem: Environmental > Aquatic > Marine > Coastal | place: USA: North Carolina...
TGAGCAAATCATTTGCAAGTTGTCCGACCTGCGTTCCTGCGCCCGCGTCAATGTCGCTTGATTGCCGCAAACTGTACTGCACAAACTCGTAAATCTGTTGAGTGGTGCCGCTGTTCCCGTCTACTACAATGTTGAAATTGTAACTGGTGCCGCCGATTGTGTGAGTCGTTGCGCCGTAAGTGATGCTCATGCCAGTGTAAGGCGCTGTTGTTGCGATTGTGGAGTCAGACGCGCTGATCTTACTGTCTACCCCTTCGGCCAGTGGAAAGCGGTTTGCAATGTAGTTTAGTGCCGTCAATCCAATGCTGGTCGATGTGGCGCTTGCGTATGTTTTGCCCTGCGACCTGATGTAAACTGTTAGCGTGTTGCTCCGCTTGTCAAAATTGCCGTTGCTAGCGTCTCCAAAAGTTTGGATTGCTTGGTTGACTGGCCCGGTAAAATCAAAATCGGTCTTGGCTGAATCGCTGCTAAATGCGTAGTAAGCGGTGCTTGTGGCGTCAATATTGCCCAAAGTAACAACTCCCATGTATTCGCGCTTTAATACGCCATTTGTATCAATTTCACGCCATCCACAATTCCGCAATAAATTGCGGGTTGTGTCGTTTGCTGGCGTCCACCCATTGACAAACTCAAATTGTTCTGGCGTGATTGAGACCATCGGAAACGGGTATCTAATTAACGACGCATCGTCCTTCCACTCTTCCTTGAGAAAAGAATAAAACGCCTGCCCGGTTGCGCCATCGTCTGGCAAGTTGCCAGCAACATTTAGTGCGAACGTTTTTGCGGTTGTGTTAAGTGTGACCTCTGTTCCCTGGTTGAGGTCGTCCGGGTCGATAATAATTGCCATTACGAATAATTGATTGAGATTAGTCTGTTCTGTGCTGAGTAGCTAAAAGTTTTGACGGTTGCCACGTAATCAGGAATTGCCCCGGACAAAGTAACTGACGCCAAATAAATGCCGTTGTATGCAAGCGTTTTTGTGATCGTGCCGCCCGGCGTTGAATAAGCTACCGTTTGCAGCTTGTCGCCGTCATAAGTAAAAGTTGCCGGATATTTTTTGAGATTTTTGGATATTGTCTCGAATGTCTCGACCCATGTAGTCTGGCCAACGTCTGCGTCAATTGTAACCGATGCCGCGCTTTGTATTGTGACCGTCGCCGTTGCGAGTGTTTCTGATATTGTGACCGGTGCCGCAATCTCTGTCGCTGCGAGCATGGCTGCCCTGAGCGTTGTCGTTTCGCCGTCAATCGTGACCGGTATAGATACAGTCTGAGAGCCTGAAGTTGCTATAGCTGCATCTAAATTTATAGCCGCAACCGTTACCGGCACACTGACTTCAATATCTGTCACTTCTGCGCTCATTTCGTTACATCGTCATAAACATAAATGCTGCCTTTAATGTACGTCGTAGGGCCTTCTCCAGTCCCATAAAATTCAATATCGTACAGCCATTTCCCTACCTCAGAAAAACCGTTCGCAATCGCTGGGACTGAAATAACCCAAGTCGCAGAATTGTCGATTGATATGGGTGCATCTGGCGACTGTCCGCTGTCACTATCTAACGTAAGCACAGTGTTGCCTAACCTGAACTGCATACGCACTCGGGCAAGAGTAACGGATGGCTGACCGCCTGCGATTGTGATAGGGCCAATTGATGTAATTCCCTTCCACTGGTCTCCGCGTACAACTCCTGGTAAAGTCAATTCCTGTCTATAGTCACTCATATCTATAAAAATTGCACAGGTTGAAAAGTGTTAATAGGTTCATCATCATCCGAAGGCCTCTGGGATTCTCCTGCATAGCCAGTCTGGAAATAATTACCTTCTTTGGTTCTTGCGCATAAGCTTGCTTGAGCATCTCTTCCTGCAACGCCTAGCTCTACAGGTTTTTCTCTCATAAAACCCAACACTTCAGTCAAAGTAGTTACATGAGTAGTGTGCCCCACTCCCAAGTTGCCTTGTAAGTTATAGCCACAAACTTTAACCAGCCCATCATCCCAAAGGATTGCTAGACCTGAATAAGAAAGACCGCCTACTGCTTGAAGTTGCGTTATAGTTCTACCTGCGCGAATAGAACCGTTCATAAGGGAAAACGTATTTGTGTCAGTAGTATTTCCGTTGGCTTGCTGGCCGTAATTATTGTATCCTGCAGAATAAACACCTCCGTTGTTAGTTTTTAGCACGTAGATTACTCCATAAGGCCCAGAAGCAACAAGAACTTGTTCATTGTCTGTACCTAAAGCAGAAACATGCTGAGGTGTTGTTTGCTGCGTATTATTACCTAACCCAAGGTGGCCTTCAGCATTATAACCCCAAGTATAAATAGATCCATCAGACAATAAAGCAGCAGCCGAGCCGTAGGTGTTTGTTATTCCGAAATTTTCAGATGTGTCCAAAGAAAACTGAGAAACGCTAGTTCCGCCAAAAGCATTTATGAACTGAGGCGCATTCCTAGAAGTTGTATCACCAACCCCCAATTGGCCTTTACCATTAAATCCCCAAGTGTATAAGTTACCCGACGTGTCAATACCTGCAGAATTGCCTGCACTAGTATTTGAAGAATAAATTTTCGCCCAGTCTGTTTTAGACAAAAGCTGTGGAGTTGATTGGTTTGTAGTATTACCTATTCCGAGCTGCCCATGAGCATTATGACCACAAGTAAGCAATTTCCCGTCATCTATTAAAAACATACTGTGCGGGGTGGAATGATAACCTGTAGCCATACAAATGTCTACTACATTGTAGCTGCTTAAACTCGTTACTCTGGTGGGTACATTTACTACACTCGTGTGTCCTAACCCGAGTTCCCCAGACGTATTTCTGCCCCAAGCATAAACATGTCCATTGTCCATAAGCACTAAATTTGATTGGTTGCTGCGTTCCCATTTTACGATGTTGCCTGTTACGCCAAAAGGAAAAGCAGGTTGCACAGGAAAAGATCTATCATAATGTACGCTGCCTGTGCCTAAGTTACCGTGAGCGGCATCTCCCCAGCATCGTAAAGTGCCGTCATTAAGAATCACGCCTCCTGATCTGTAACCACCATCCGATCCATCTGTGGCGGAAGAAGATGTATTAGCTATACCTACAACCATTTTCCTGTTTACATAAGCTTTTACGCTTTCAGAAGTCGGGACTGTGGTATTACTGGCAGTCGCCATAGTGTCGTCGTCTATCACGCAACCTAGTTTAGGAAAGCTCACACCACCGTCTTTAACCCTGAGATTGCCGCCTACGGCTTCAATAGTCACGCCGTCTGGAGTAAGTAACGCTGCCGAAGCAGCTGCCGAAGCAGCACTTGCTGCTGCATTTGTTTCGCTCGTTGCGGCGTTATTCTCAGAAGTCAGAGCGGCTGCTGCCGAAGCTGCTGCCGCGTCTACTGTAGGCTGAAAGTCGACGACTAAATCTAAATCACCGGACGCGACATCTGCAGCTAAAGAATTTGCTACAGTTCCTGTAGAAGAAGACGTAAAATCTTGCGAGGCTAAATACAACGCGTTGCTATAATAGATCATTTTGCCGCCCGCATAAAAAGTGCTTTGGGCGTATTCTCCGCCAGCGTAGTTTTTCGCTAAAAAGTCTGCAACCATTTTATTGAGGCACGGAAAAGTTCCTCCGGTAGTTGTGACTGTGTCAGTCGGCCCTCCGCTGATAAATTCGTCAAGCTTACCATTAAGACTTTGAGTTTCGGTAAGCTCCGTTTGTAGAGAGGCAACCGCTGAATTTACTTGTTCTGTAAGTGTTGGCATTACGTGTAATCTTGAGGTAAAGTCGTATTAATGAAAGGCTCTAAGTTGCTGTTATGAGTTTCTAAACTATTTGGCAATGTAAGTAAATCTTCAAAAGTGTCACCTTCAGCTTCGAGCAGCCCAATAACTTCTCCACTTAAATAATTTTGATCCAAAAGTAAAGCCTTAAAGCTAACAACAAACGTGCCCACGCCTTGGTGCTTAAAGCTGTACTCGCCGTTTATGGGAGTCGCTTCAAAAGATTGTAGCCCTCCACCATCTAAATAAAGGTCAATGTTAAAATTTAGAGAACCGTTCGAAAGTATGTCATTCCACCAGCCTTGAAAATAAGAAAAATCAAATTCTTCTAATTCCAAAGTTATAGAAGCTTCTCGCCGTTTGTCGTTAAAATTATTTCTTTGTCTAAATAGCCCAGAAGCAAATCGAGTAGATGTCACTCCGCTAGTCTTCTTACCTGAAAAAGAAAGCGAAGGCTTTGGGAGTCGAGAAGGAAAATTGATTGAAGCTGTCATAGTTTACCTTGCTGCCCTTCGTAAATTGTAAGAATTTTCTACTGATTTGGCTACTTGACCAGATCCGGTTCTAAATTCTTGAGAGAGTTCACTTTTAGCTCTTCGCACCGAACGGTTGACTGCAATGTTAATTATCCGCTGCTCTTTAGTTTCTTCCTCTTCTACGCTTTCAACTTCTGAGCGGTCGATGCCAATGAAATTAATAACTGTACTCTTGTTTGAGCCGCCTAAAGAATTTCGCGTGTCCAGGTTTGATGATACTCTTGCTGGACCTTGCACAAGCTCTGGACCAGCTTCTCCAACAAGACCAACCTGCCCAGCCGGGATATTTCCACCATAAGCGAAAGACCCGGCGTTAGTTGAGGCTATTGCCTGAACGTTAGCTAATCCTGCCGCAATAGCAGCACTCGCTGCAGCAATACCTAAAGCGGGGCCAACAATAGGTATTCCCGCCAAAGCTGCGTAAGCTGAAGTTGCTGACTCGTAAGTTTTGATCGTGGTGTTGGCAATTGCACCAGCTTTATAAATAGCCGACATTTCTTTACTGCCTGTTTTAGCTAGTACTAATAGATTTTGCTGAAAGTCATCAAAGGCAGCAACTGAATCGCTCCATCTGGCTATTTGCGCTTGCTTACTTTGTTGCTCAGTCTGTTTTTCAAGTCTGCCAAGAAGCTTTTGCTTTTCAAGCTCTGTTGTTCTAGTGTCGGCAAGAATCAGTTCTCTACGATTTTTGTACGAAGCTCTGATCTTTTCCTCCTCAGTCATTAACGACTCAGCGACAATGTCAAATTTTGCTAGCTCCGATTCACGTAAAGCTTCAAGCTCTGCAGTAGATTCGCTTTCTAAAGCGGCAAGTAAATCTTTTCGAGCTTGCGAGCTTGCTTCAGTGTTATCTAAAACAATCTGCTTTCTAGCCTCATAGCTTTGCTGAATCAACTCCTCTTCGGTAAGAAGAGATTTCCTTACCCTATCTAAATTTTCAATTCTAGCGCTTTCTTCAGCCTGCTTCTGAGCTTTTTCTAGTGCTGCTTTTTTATCGGCAGACACTTTGCTGAGCTCTACTTCTTTTTCTAATGACGCTTCGAGAAAACTGTCCGCTGTAACTCGAAAACTTTGCAGAGTCCGCTGCCTTTCTTCAAGCTGCTCTCTTAAAAGACTGGTGTTGGCTTCTATTTCTTCGGGCGACAGGTCGTATTCTATTTTCCTACGACCTCTAGTCACTCCCGTAGTTTTAGGGTTCGCGATTTTTTCCTCTAGGGCAGCTATTTCTTCTTCTACTTGCTGAAGCTCCGCAACTATTTTTTCCCTAGAAGATTCACCTAAAATCTGCTCGAGCCGTTGTTCTAAAAGAGATTTCCTCTCTTTAGCTTTTTGTCTAGAAGCTGCACCCTTCCCACTACCTTCTATGGCTTCGTCGAGCTTATTTATCTCGCTCACTATTCCGGAGACAGACGAAGGTAAATCGTCAGAAGACAAAGCGCGAACAAAGTCAGTAGCGGCCTGTGTAGCTGACCTGAGGGACTCAGTCAGGCCAAATTTTTCATTTAAACTCAAGACAAGCTCTTCAACTGACGACTGTAAGATTTTAAGGTCTCCGGAAAGGTTGTCTGCCATTACGTCAGCCATTTCTTGAGCCCTTCCTTCAGACTCTTTCATAGCTTGGCTTAAATCTGAAAGCTTAGCTGTCTGGCTTGTTAAAGCTAAAATTGCTGGAGCCCCTCTATCGCCAAAAATTGTAAATGCGTCGGCAGCAGAAAGACCTGCATCGGCTAGCTTTTGGACAATGTCTTCCAACTTGTTTGTCAGCGGGTTAACTTGGTCTAGAGAAATGCCATAATTTTGCAAAGCTGCTGTAGCTGCTGGAGACGCGTTAGCTAGCTCAGATATGACTCTCCTTAGGCCAGTGCCAGCCATTGTACTTTGAAGACCTGCGTCGGAAAGAACTCCCATCGCTGCAGCCGTGTCTTCTATGGAAATTCCTAATGAAGCTGCGACAGGAGCCACGAACTTCATTCCTTCTCCGAGCTGAACAACACTAGTGTTAGAACTGCTTGCGGCTGCTGCTAGAATATCAGCAACACGTGCAGATTCATCTGCTCTCATGTTAAAGCCAGACAACACATTTGAAGCAATGTCGGCAGCTTCGCCAAGCTCAAGTGCTCCGGCTGTCGCCAAGCTAAGCAAACCTGGCATAGCCGAAATAATTTCACTCGTCTCAAAGCCAGCCATGCCGAGGAACTTCATTCCCTCTGCAGCTTCCGAAGCCGAGAATCTTGTAGTAGCACCAAGAGATCTAGCCGCTCTAGCCATGTCGGCCATTTCTGATGCGCTAGACTGCGTTACGGCCTCAACCGATGAAAGAGTCTCTTCAAAATCTCTGCTTGTCTGTATTGCGAAAGCTGTAGCTTCGCGCAGTACGCGGACAGTAGTATACGCAACAACCGCAGCTGCGGAAAAAGCCGCAAGTTTTTTACCGGTTGTCGAAAAACCTCTTCCTAGCTTATCGGCTCCTCTTTGTGCTCGGACAGCTTCATTTTCTAGGTTGTCGAGCCTGTCTGAAGCTTTCTTTACGGAATCCGACTTGACGGAAAGTGTTAGACTGGCGAGTTCATCAAACATGCTATTTCTTCAGATCTACTTCTTTCCTGATACGGTCTATGTCCATCAAAGCTTGTACTTCATCTGGCGATATTTGTGTTTTTGTGAGTTTTATCCAACTTCTGATTTCTGAAAAAGTTAGGTCAGATCCGGTAAATAGTCTGCAATAGTAAGACCAAATGTAGTAAAGCTCTTGTGGCAGTTCTGCAGCATCTTGTAGTTCTTTAGGTTTTTTGCCTGTAGCTTTCCAAACTTGGTTGAGGTGGGTTCGCTTTGATTGAGTTGAGCCGTCTCCAAATTGCTGTAATTCAAATTCTGACCTTGCGAACTTTAAGAGGTCTTTGACGGCTTCACGAAAAAATTTTTGGGCTCTCCAGCGTGTGAGTCAACTGCTGATTTAATATTGGGAGCTTCTTTGAACAACTGAATCACATTGGCTTCGCTGCATTCCTCTTTAAGGGACCAGTCTGCAACGAGAGATGCGATAAGTTCTAAGCGATTCTTTTCTCTACCTTCGTAATCTGGCTTAAACTTTTTGCCTAAAGCTTCTTTTTCCTGCTTCTCTTTCTGGAGAATCAGAACTAAAGAAAGGTTGGCTTTAGCTTCTGCTTTACGAAAAGCGTCGCTATTCACTCCTCGGACTAAAATCCAGTGGTTGGTTTTCTTTCCGTCAGGAGTTTCAAGGTACAGCCGTGACCCCTCGTTAGAAGGGCCACGAGTAAAGAAATCTGCCATGGACATTTCCATGTCTTCTTTTTGGTTAGGCATCAGTGCGTGTGATTTTAATATTAGTTGCTTCGGTAGAATCGAAAATAGCTTGGAAAGGCAAGTTCGTCTGAATGTTGCTTTGCCCTGTCGCGTCAGCTTGGCCGCCCGTGTACTTAATTTTTGGGATCAAAAACGTGTACTTGTTTCCGGCCGGGTCTTCTAATTCAAACTCGAGGCTTGATACAGTTTCGTCTAAGAACTTTTCAATCAAGCTAGAGTCGTCAAAGTAAGCACCAATTGAGCCAGTTAGGTTGGATCGCCCATTACCGTGCTGACTCGTGCTATCACTGAAAACGCTGTACCTAGGCTCTAGGCCGTTGTCCCACGACAGAGTGATTTCTGTCACTGTCGCAATAGTTACTCCGTTTTCCTTAACGAATCCTGTAAACCCATCAAACATTTCTGTTGTCGTAGGCGAGCTAAATGTTGGCGTGCCGAATGCAGTTAAATTTTGAAGCGGTGAAAGATCTTTGCCTAAAAGGCTAAACGTGCCAGTCACAGGGTCTTCAGCATTTACAGTTAAGTTGAACGAATTGACTTCGCAACCAGTAAAAAGTTGATAAGGCTTAGCAGCTCCGTCAGCAATATCGCTAAAGTGGCGCAGTACTGAGAAGGAGCGGCGTGTAGTTCCTGCTTTGAGAACGTCAGTCGTCCAAGTACCTTGCGCCATAGCTTCAAGCATATCGTCAAAAGATTCGTAAGAAAGCTCAAAGCCAATATCGCCCGAAACTGAGCGGATGCCATGACGGTGGTCGCGTATTTGCCGGTCAGGGTTAAGCTCGTCGCTAGTTTTTGCTCCTTTAGTTAAGCCTAAAGTTACCGAGGTGTGTCGTAAATCCGTAAACGTCGGATTGGAAGTAGGTGTCACTCCGTAAGTTGATTCTTGTACGTATGATAGATTGTGTCTAGATGAGTCAGCCATGTCATTTTTTGTAGGTTAAATATTTCTTGTAAGTTCAGATCGAAAAGTGATTGTTACAGATTTTGTAAAGAAATTTTCGAAAGGACGCCCACCGGACATTCCAACTGAAAGAATCTTAACTTGTTGCGCGTTCCTTGTAAACACTTTGCCAGCGTAAAATCTTTGCCTAAATTTGTCGAACCAGGTATCAAAGAAACTTAAGCCGGAATTTTTTGCTGCATTTAGGTCGACTTGTAAAAACCCGATTATCGTGTCGCGACCGCCTTGCCCTAAAGTTGAAGGTTCTGGAGTCCCGCCGCTAAACGTCACTTTAAACCAATCTTTTTTCGTTTCGTGGTCGAATAAAGTGTTTTCCCATTGCACGAGACCGTCTGAGCCGTTAGACGTGTCGACAGAGTTTTCATCGAGCAGGTCTTTTACGGCGGACACTAATGCGATTTCTACGTCTGAGTCAGCCATATTTAGATTTTAGTTTTTGGGCAATTCTTACAGCGTTAATTCTCACCATGCCTTGAGGCGCTTGCTTCGAGTGCTTGTCGAATTCTATGCGGGCCGTGTAGGGTAGACTGTTTGTTAGAAATACAGACGCCGCTTTCCTGTTCACTCTAAGATTGCGGATGTGTTTCTCTACATTCGCCGTTGATTTTGACCCAGTAGGGTCAACGATTTCAACAGTTTTCTTTTTTGGTTTATAGCTAGAAATTACCCAATTGCCTCTAAGCCTTCCGGTGTCGACAGGTGTGTCTCTAATGACCGACGTAAACAAAGCTAAAGCGATCTGCTTGAAAGCGCTTTCATACGAAGCCATCGATTTTTCAGCCCATGCTTTTATGTCAGTTGCGAAAGTTTGTGGCATTATGTCAAATTTTTGATGGCCGCACTCAAAGCTTCCGGGTCGGTAAGCTGTAAATTTTTTATCGTCGAAACGTCTTTTGTCGACGGTGTTAGAAGAAAGTAAAAAATCAGAGAAGTCGTGCTCGGGACGACTTCCGCCAAGCTTTTGACGTCGTAGTAGTTCCCGTTGAAAATCACTAAATGGTCTGTTTCGACTTTGAACGTAATGCCTTTTGAAGACGCTAGCAGATAGAGTGTTTGCTTCCTGAGCGAGTCCGGAAGTGTCACATTCTCAAACGCTGAGCTGACGCTCTGAGACTTCGGAACTCTGACCATAAAAGTGGTCGAGGAGTCTGTAAAAGAGATTGAGTCCGACCTTAGGACTGGGTCGGACTCTGTTTTGCATTCTACGATGACGGATTTTAGGCCAGCCTCCGCAATTGCGTTAGATGCGTCGCTTTGAATCTGTGCGTAGTCAATCATGACCTAGTAACAGACACTGTTCTGAAAGTTGCTTTGAGAAGCGGCTTTAGAAAAGCTTCTGCTTTATTAAATCGGCGCTGCACGGTTGAAGATCCTGAATCACTGTACTCAGTTTCAATAGGACCAACTTTTTGCCGTATGATTTGTTGGCCCGAACCTGTAGCTTGCAAGTCTCCGCCAATAGCGTCAAACGCTAGTTGGCACTGTGCATTTTTAAGTTCGACTGGGATGGCTCCACTGTCAAAATAGTCGTTGTCTATGTATACATGCTCGCGAGGCCACTGAAGAGCCTGGTCGTCATTTTTCTTGTGGCCTCTGAACTTATCTCTGAAAGACTCAATGTAGTCCATGGCTTTTATCAACAACGCTTCCATTTCCTCAGTTTTCTCAGGAAGTGTCAGCCTTCTCAGAGACGCGTAGGCTTTAAGATTTTCGACCGACGCATACGACTGCGCTCCGGCTACAACCGAACCGTCTTCAATTACAAGCGACATCGCTATGCAAGCTCCTCATACTTCTTTTTAATTGTTGCAGGCTTGGCGTTGGGAGAAATTTTCACTCCTGCAGTTTTAAGCGCTTGCTCCATTTCTTCAAGGCTTAGCTCTTTTTTGTCAGTCTCGCCGAGTAAATCTTCCTCAAGACCTTCTGGATCTGGGTAGCGGGACTGGAAAAATGCTTTAATTTCTGCGGCGTGTTTTTTGCTAAAGTTTCCCGCTTTCTTTTTCAAACGCGCTTGCTGCAAAGCAGCTGCCTCGTCAGGTTGTAGCATTAGTCCTACAGGTGCTCCGAATTCATTCCTTTTCATAGTTCTTTAGTTTTGCGTGTGAAATTAGTTAGAAAATAGAGGAGGTAAAGATTTGTGGTCTCTACCTCCTCTACAACCATGCTTAGACGTTAACTTCCAAGAAAGCTAGCGGAATGTTTTTGCGCTCAATTACTCGGTCCCAATTTGCTGCTGAGCGAAGCTCGGCTAGCGTGAAACTTTGACCTGATGGAGTGCCAATATGCTGGAAGCCGCCCGGATGCAGCAACCAAGTTTTGCGAGTCCAGAACTCTTCTTCACCGCCGCCGTTGCCGGACTTAGCACTTCGCTCAATCTCTAGAGGTACTTGAGGAGAACCTTCTCCGTAGGCAAAAGCTCCTGAACCAAAGAGGATACAGAGGTATTTGTCAGAGTTAGTCCCGGAAGTCACAGGAAGTCCGTCGTCAATAACGATACGCAAGCCTTTGTAAGCTCGGTAGAGAAGCGTGCCGTCACTGTTACGAACGTCCTCAGCTTCATTGTTGTCGACCATTGTGTGGTAGACAGCGGAGTGCATAGCTACAACTGATAGCGACTCAAAAGCATCACCTAGCGAACCAATAACTGCAGAGTTGAAGTTTGCGAGGCTAAACTTGTTGGCGCTTGTTGGAGACGCTAAATCTGAATAAGCTGTGTAGACCATGTCGCCAGAGTCATTAGCGACGTTGTCGGCTAGTACACCCTGAGCAGCGGCAATCAAACGGCGTTGCCATTGGCGTTGCCAGTAAGTGTCAATACGGTTGCGAACGTGCTGTAGAGCTTCTGCTCCCATTGTCAACTCACTGACAAGATCCTTTGCAGCGAATCCTTTATTCATGTAAGCGACTCGATACTTTTGACTTGCTTGACTGACTTTGTCTGTGCCTGCTTCAGTATCCGAGTCGTTTGAGTAGTTGGGCTCGGAAGAGGCGTTGATGTCAGTCCAGAAAGGGAGCTCTCCGGTTGCGCTAGGAGCATTGGCAAACTCATTAAGTTGCGGCGAGTTTACTACAATGCCGGATTGGTAAAAAGCAGTCGTTTCAGGCGAATTGACCGCTGGTAGATCTTGATAGACTTCGATGTCGATGACATCTGATAATGTTACTTTAGGCATTTGCTATTCTAATTTTGTGAATGTGAATTTTGATTGATTTTAGTTAGAATCAGAATCTCTCCACTTCCGGTAAGCGTCGTCTCCGTGCTTTCTTTTAAAAGCAACTTTTTCGGCTGGGGAAGCTTGTGAAAATTTCTGCTGTCCGGCACCGCCGCTCTGACTACCGTGCGCACCGCCACCATTAGCCTTACTGGCTACTATAATAGCTCTAAATCGCGAATTTGTAAAAAATTCTTTTTTAAGTTCATCTACGGTTAAAGCAGAAGGCGTTCCGTCCTCGTTAAGCACACGAGTTTTGGCTCCTGCGTCTGTTACTTCAGAGCGTAACCGCTTCTCAATGTGAGGTAGTAAAATTTCAGCATTTTCTCCAGCTAACTCATTAGCCATAGTGCGTGCAGTAGCGCCAACTGTTTGATGCTGAAGCGCTTGTTTGTAGGTGCCTAGGCTTTCCTCTAGCTCACTTCTAAGCTGATCATATTTACTTTGCCACGATTTTTCGATAGCTTCAATGTCGCCTTTGTCACGCGCGTCTTTTTCAGACTGCTCGGACAGCTTTTGCTTAAGAGCTTTCAGCTCTTCTTCGACCGACGCAGCTCTCGCTTCCGCAGATTTTCGAGCATCTTTTTCGTGTTCTTTTGCTCTTTTTAGAGCGCCGGCGTCGTCGTCTTCAATCTTAAGATGAAATTTGTCATCCGCCTTCTTTTCATACAAGAGACGAAAAGCTTCGTCAACTTGGTCTAGTGATTCGATTACTTTTTTTAGCATGGTTGCATTTAGTGTTGGTTGTTTATAAGCCAGCCTTCTCAAAAATTGAAGGCTCAGCTGCTCTCATTTCTTTCAGCGTCATCGGCTGAAAATTCCGGTCAAGTTGCAAAGCAGAAAATTTTTCCGCTGATAAGCCACCGTCCCGTAAAAGTTTTGCTCTCGTTTTCCCGATTGCGTCATTTTGAAAAGACGCGCTTTGCTTTTTTAGCCATGAATAATATGTCTCATTTGAACTGACTGGCCCAACTTTGGAGGCTCTAGTTGCGTCTTCGTTAAGAAACTGAAACTCGTCTTCAAGTTCTAGAATAGTGGTTGATCGGCATCCGATATGAACAGGCGGCCTTGGGCCTTTACCAAGTTCAAATACTTTACCATCGAGTGATCTACAAACGGCAGTCGTTCGGCTGTCTAAAGTTGCAATGTATCGATATTTTTGCCCCAAACTTTTGTTGGCTTTCCATACAGCCATTCTAGATTCTGAAGCCATGTGTTGCACAGAAGTTCTTGCTACAGCTTCTGCTTGCCTACGGCTTACACCCTGGACTAATCCGTCTTTGAATTTATTGGCTTTGGTGCCTCTGATTTCTCTAACAAATTGACTAGTGGTTCTGCCTTCTACCCAGGCTCTCCTAGCTGAATTTTCGACTTTTAGGATTGTTGACCTTTGCCATTTTTTGACGAACGGCTCAAGCAATTCTCCAGTTGCACTTAGCGGGGATTTTAGAGCCCCTAAATAAACGGCTTCAGCTTTTGGCAGCTTGATTTTTCTCGAATATACTTCTTTGAGTTCTGAATCTAAAGACCTTACTTCAAAGCCAGATTCGTATTCTGAGATTTCCTTTAAGGATTTGACAAAGTCGTCTACGCTTTTAGTCAGAATTTTATCCTGCTTTTTGCGCAGTTTACCAAGAAACGACTTTAGCTGCCTCGCGTTTAGTTCACCTAAATTTGAGACCTCGAGCTCCCCTACCGTTTCCTGGATTGCACCAGCCAATAGGTCAATCGATTCAGAAAATTGCCGAGCTTTTTGCGTTTTTAGCCTTTCAAGAAAAACTTGATGCCGCGTTGCAATTTCGCTTAAAGAATCTCCTGATGGCATTATACGTCTTCGTTACTTACTTCAGATTCGTTCGAACCAATCCCTCTGTTCATCAGCTCATCATCGTTAGCATCTCGCCACGTTTCTAAGTCGTGAAATGCTAGCCCACCTTTCCGGAACTTTTCTCGCATCTCTTCGTCGTCAATCGCACCGGCCATCCAGCTTGCAACAATCGCAGATTGATCCTGTGGGGTCAAATTGTGGATCTCAAAATCTTTATTAAGCAGAAAGTATGTGCTTTCCGGGTCAAACTCTTGGCCTAAAAAGTCCGAAAGAAAACCTAGTGCAGAAGTATATGCTGATGAAACATTTTCGGCAGCCATTGAAAGCACACTCGTCTCAGATGCTTCTTGCATAGTAGCGTCTTTGGCCGTGCGTTGCACTGTCACAGACTCAATAAGTTTTGCTCCTAGCTTCACCATTTGTTCTTCTTTGTGGCGCATAGCATCAAAAGACCAATTTGAAGGGTTAGGCTGGATTAGTCCAGCGTTGCCACCTTCTGGAAGAACTAGCAAGGAGCGGCTACCGAGTTGAATGTTGTCACCTAAAATTTCTTTGGCCCATTCTTCGCCAATGCCAGAAACGTATGGAGTTGGTTGGCCTGTAATAAACACCGCTTCTTCATAATCAGCAGAATTGCGATAGTGTGCCATGTTCAACGAAGCTATGTCGTACAAAGGAGGGTTGTCAATCCATGGGTCGTTGTTATTAGACCCGATGAAAGTGAAAGGAATATAGTCGAAAGTTTCTCCGTTCTGTTTAGTCGGAGCTCTTTCTTCTTCAACTACGACGAATTTCCCTTGTTTTTCGTCAAACTTATAGACCTCAACAGTGTAAATTCCTTCGTCTCGCAACCTGAGCACACGCCAATTCTTTTCGGTTTTATGCTCAAACTCTGATTTTTCAACCGTAGCGTCTTCTTCTATTACGACCAGACTCAGACGACTTTCAGAACCGACAGCTTTAGTCTTCCAATTTATGATTTGCTTAGGGTTGTAGCAAACTACGACAGGCCGCATTCCTTGCTCCTCGACAGCTTGCACGCTTATCTCACCTTCAGACTTAGGAAAATCCACCAACAAACCTGCACGGCCTTTACCAATAACGTGGAAAAGTGCTTTTTGAGACTGTTGGAAAATTGTCACACCTGATCCGTCGATGTCGGCCGCTATTTTTCCGAAATCGCTTAACTGAGTTTCTAAAACCGGGTCAGTCCGAAAAACTTGGCCTTGAAGACCATTGATTGTGCGCTTAGTTACAGAGTAAAAAACTGCTCTTTGTAAATACGAATCGTAGCGAGCAACATTCTCGACTGAGCTGTCGACCCTAAAAGGCACTGGAGCCGGTAAGTATTTTTGGCGTTTGTCTTTTATGGTGCGTTCGCCAGAAACTGCATCATCGATTAGCTCCCAATCTGGCAGAACTTCTTCGAACTCAGGAAGCCGGTAGCCGACGCCTTTCTTTAGGGCAGGGTTTTCAACTACTAAATTCGGATTTGTTTCATTTATAGTTTTGTGAGACATGTCATGTTGAGTGCTTAGCTTTTAGGCCTTTGTAGCGGTTTTTGACGAGTGAAAGACATTTGTACCGCACTTCATCGTAAAGGTGATCTTCGGCGTCGGTGTCAACGTCTTCAGGGTCGTTTTCATCTCTTGGTAGTACTGGTAAAAGGTCGAATGATGCTGTGCAATTTTCGCAGAAAAAGATGCCTGGTCCTTCACCGCTTAAAGAAGCTTTTAACCTATCTCGGAGCAATTGTAAACCATTCTTGCGTGATCCTTTGCTTTTATCTGACTTAAGCCACTTGACTTTTTTCTTTTCCATTTTAGTGGCAACGCAGTCGACGGACTTGTCGTCATTAGAAAAAATAGAGCTATCTGCAGGTCCTGGCACGACTTTTGACTTAATCCAACCTTGTTCTACGAGCTGTCTTTCTCTTTTCGCGATCCCTTCGGCCACTTCTTCAGACCCTAGTTTTAGTCCGGCATTAGTGCCAGGGCCTCCTTTTGACCCGTACCACTCTGCGATTCTGATTAAAGTGCCTTTTGGTGGACAAAATCTTTTGCCGGAAGGGTAGTCTTTGGAAGGTGGAAAACGGACTTCTTCACCGTTAGCTTCGGCCCACCAACCTACAGAAAAAGGCTTCGAAGAACCCCAGTCAAACGACCGGTCGATTTTCCAATTAGAAGGAATTTTGAATCTAGGTAGACGTAGAATGTCGCTATCCCAAACGTCGTCCAGGGCGCCGCCCGCAACAATGTTCCAATCGCCTTCTTTCATGGCCGCGACTAAAGCCGGATCGCCTAATCCTTCTAAGCGGTCCAAGTAGTCAGGGTCATTTTTTAGAAGGGTTGGATTGTCACTGACTTTAGCCGGAATATATTGCCTCAACATACCACCTTCTTTTTTAGGTGTTCTATTTACAGAAAGAGGTGGCGCGTAAGTCACAAAGGTTTTTCTGACCCAGGTATGGCCGATGCCACCTGGATTCGATCCACAAAGAGCTAACGGCAATCTTGCCGACCAGTCTTCAGGTACTTGCAAGCCGCCTAACCGACACCGAGCTCTTAAATACCGGTAGATGCTTTCGTTGAAGTGCGTAAGCTCATCGATCAATAAGACGTGGATTTCGGCTCCTTGGTATTTGAATTTGTCTTTTTCATGCTGGCAATGGCACAACCAAATTCTTGACTTGTTCCATTTGAATTCGAGATAGTTTTTGCTCCCGTTGTACTGAACTAAGTCTTGATCCATCCAATTCGCTAACATCTCCGGAAATGAGCCAGGGCCTGTCATGTGATTTTTGACGAGGTCGTCTGAAAGCCTACGAAAAAGGTAAACTTGAAGCCCGTCAATCAAGCAACAGAGATAGATCGCAAGTGCTCGCATTAAGTGGCTTTTTCCACCACCGGCTGCGCCACCATACAAGATCTCATTGGCGACAGACTGAAAAGCGACAGACTGTTGCCGGTGGAGCCTTAAATTGCATTCGTTTGAAGGTGGAGAATCAATCACAGGCCATAAACATAAAATAATCTCTCAAAAAAGTAAATTAATTAGCTTTTTTGCTAAAATAAGTGTTTACATCTAGCAAAAAGTAGCTATAGTCATAATTGTCACCAACTAATAACTACTAAGAACTATTATGAAAAAGCCATACATTACACTCAAGCAGCACGCGAAAATCGCAAAAGTGTTTTTGACTACTCAATATAATTATAAAAATTATAGTAAAAGTGATGAATCTCTCATTGAGAGCTTCATGAGGTGGACCGGAAAAGACATGGCAACCGAGTTCGTTGCAAACAACACTAGCAGAACCGGTCAGCTTGACCCTTCACTTGATTTAAGTCCGGTATTTAGTGAAGTTGAGGAATTTCTAAGCGAAATCTTTGAATAACTATAACTACTAACAACAAACTAATAACTACTATGACAATACAACAACTGATCGAAACTCTCGAAGAAATCAAAGAGCGTGTAAGTGAAGACGCGGAGGTTCGCTTTGCGAGCCAACCATCATGGCCGTTCGAATATAGCATCAGAGACGTGTACGCTCTGAATAAAGATGAACGTAGAGCACTTGCTTATGAAAACGGTGACTACCACGGCGGCTTTGACGAAGAAGAGATCGAAGAACAAGACGATGTTGTCTACCTCGAAGAAGGATGCCAACTTGGTTACTTGCCCGGAGAAGCGAAAGAGCTACTCAATTGGTGATTTTTAAGATAAGGGGCTCATCTAAATGGTGAGCCCCTTTAATTATTTTAAGTTTTTACTAAAATAAGTGTTTACATCTAGCAAAAAGTAGCTATAGTCAGAATTGTCACCAACTAATAACTACTAAGAACTATTATGAAAAAACCTTATATCACTGAAGAGCAGCATGACGAAATCGTGGGTAAATTTCACGACGTTAAATACCCTCTCGATGAAAAAACCATCGACGTTTTCATGGACTGGACCGGACAATGTATGATTGACGATTTTATCACAGAAAACTGCGGCATAGGCTTCGGTGTGGAATGGGAAGATGAGTTTCAAGACGACGCCAACATGATTTACGTCTCCGTTAGAGACGACCTCATATCGATGTTTGTAGGCCGCTAATGGCCGAGGGGACAAGTAACTTTAACAATCTGCTAATAAATCATGCTAAATACATTTTTCAAAACCCTTTGGAACTGTTGGTTGTTTCTCTGCTTGGCAGAGATAATAATTTTTTACGCAACAGACGGAAAAATAGAATTTATAGTTCCAGCGCTCAATTTAATTTTTAATATCAACTAGCGGATTTGTTAAAGTTTAAGACTCTTCACCGGTAAGAGTGATATTGATTACAGGGGACTTGCCTTTTAGGGTGAGTTCCCTTTCGCTTTCATGGTTGTAGCCTTTTACCTTGCAAAGCTGTGTGAGCGCTCCTACGCGGCTAGATCCGCTTTCCATAATATCATTCGCTTCTTTCCATAGGAGCGATTCTACGCGGCTCTTGGTGATTAGAGATGACTTCTCAGACTCATCCATCAATCTCCGTATTTCTTTCTGCACGTCTGAAAGCCTAAGAAGTTCTTCGGCGATCTTTTTAGCGGTTTTCCTACCAGGTCTAAGGTTGGCTCGGTAAACTGCCGCGACAGGATTAAAGTCAATGACGTATTCCTGCGCAAAAGTTTTTACGCCTTCAGGTCCAGGCCATTCTTTCGATCCATAATGTGACATTGCTCTATTGTATTACGAGCTAGGCATCTTGTAAAGCGAAAGTTTTTACTCGCGCGTGACACGGATTTTTCCGCATGGAAGAGACAGATCGATAGATTCCAAGCTCCAAAACTTCCAAACTTCCAAACTATTCCACTTGCTAAAAATTCCATTTAAGGCCGGCTCACAAACCTACAATTTTTCTTAGTTTCCATCTCCTAACCTAGAATTGTTCTGGACTTGTGGACTTATGGTCGATGAAAATTGCTTGACCATAAGTCCATACTTTTCCTCCAGCTTATATATATATAAGAAAAAATAAAAATGCGGTTTTAGTTGACTTCATTCCCCCTCTTAATATGTTCTGGACTTATGGCCAGTATGGCCAATGTTGACAACCGGTACCCTCCAGAGCTGGCCATACTTTTTCATTCTCAAAAAAAGTAGGGACAAAATGCGGTTTTCGCGAAATTTCACCGCAAATGCAATACTAAATAAGTATAGATTAAAACTTATTTAGTATCGAAAAACTGAAAAACTACTGAACCGGATCTCAACTAAAAACCTCGTTTTGGCCACAAGTCCACAAGTCCACAACAATTCTAGGCCGGCCCTTAATGAAAAGAAAAAATCTAAACGCTCAAAAAAGCTGTTTACAGAATGCGATTTTTTGCGTACAAATGGAATCCTAGTCACCTTAAGAACAGTAAAACCTTACACAACTATGCCGCAACAATTCTTCGGAGGAGATGGAAAATCTCTCGCTACTGCTTCACGCCTACCTATAAAAAGCTTCGCGCAATTAGTCGATGAAGTCCTAAACGTTCCTGCTACAATAAATGTCAGCAAGCAAAGGTATCTGAGCCTTTCTAGTGATGAGCAGAACAAACTTAAACAAGTTGCTTACATTGTACCTTGTACGTTTGTGACCGACCATTCGAAACGGCGGTACGAGTTCGCAAAAGACTTTTCGTTGATTTGTTTAGACATTGACAATTCTGATGCGGCAAGGCCGTACTACTCAGATGCTGGCACTTTAGAAACTCAGCTAGATCCTTACAATTTTGCGGTATATGAAACGGCGAGTTCTACAGAAGAAAAACCGAGAATCCGGATCATAGTAGAAGCCGACTCAATTCCTGTGGACAACTACCGCACAGCCATTTCAATGATCGCAGCGCAGATCGGGCTACCGGCTCTAAATAGTGAGTCGAAGGTTGCAGTGCAGCCAATGTATCTGCCGTCTATTTTTCACGGAGACGATCCGGATTTCGACCATCCTCTTATCCATTTTAGGAAAGACGGCAGAGCTTTTAAAAAATCAGATTTAGAGCAGAACCATGCTGAGGTTCAAACTGAGAAACGTGTAGTCGTCAACCATTTCAACAACCCCCTGGAGTTTCTTAAAGCCCCTGTCGAAGAGATTAGTTTAGATGTAGCAAAAAGCGCTTTGTATAAACTAGACCCGGATATGATTTACCAGCAATGGCTCGAAGCTGCATTTGCGCTACGCCATCAGTTTTTCGGTGAGCAAGAAGACCAAGCTTATGAAATGTTTGACGAGTGGTCTAGCCAAGGTGAAAAATACAAAGGCTCAGAAGACACTTACGCGAAATGGAAAAGCATAAAGCCGCACGCTGCAGGCCGCAACCCTGTCACAATCCGGACTTTACTTTTCAAAGCTCAAGAAGCCGGCTGGGATAGCCACGAGGTCATTAAGAAATGCTTTGACTCTACCAAACTTTGGATCATGACTCAAGCTAAAGATGAAAGACAGCTCATGAAAGAAGGGCCAGTCCGGGTTGCAGCTACTCCGCTTCAGACTGCTTCAGAAGAAGAGTCGCTTCTTAACATGCTTATCGACCGGTGCAAAAAAGAGTTCGGCTGTCGTGTTTCAATGACTACGATGAAAAAAGAGCTTAAGAATGCCAAGCACCAGATTAACTCAAAAAAGCAACAAAAAAGTGATGTCCAAAGTTGGACAAAAGGGTTATGTTATGTCGCAGAGGCAAATGAGTTTTTCCGGCAATCAACCGGAGAGCGTATGAGTCCTGAAAGCACGGACAACAGGTTCGGCCGTTTCTTAACTGGTTCAGATAGTGATCCGGAAAAGGAAGTTCTTAGTATAAATGGTGACACATTAGAGAACGCTCGGCCTGTTGTTCGTGCCCGGGATTACCTTCTGAATTTACTAAAAATTCCAGAAGTTTACACCTACGCCTACGACCCTAGAAATCCGAACGAAGCTAGGATCTTTTCACGTGACGGAGTCAAGTACATTAACACTTACGTTAGATCGTATCCTGAGCCGAAGCCAGAAGACTCAGAAGAAGCAGGTGAAATCTTTCTGCGCCACCTCAACCATCTGATTGCAGAGCCTGAGTACGTAAATATCCTCATGGACTTTTTGGCTTACCATGTTCAATTCCCAGGCCATAAAATACGCTGGGGCGTTTTGATGCAAGGTTGCCAAGGTTGCGGTAAAACGGCAATTGCTCAAGCCATGCAGGTAGTCCTCGGTCGTAACCACGTAAAATCTGTGGACGCTTCAGTTCTTTTAGGTAGTAGCTTTAACGATTGGGCTAGCGGCGCGCAGATCGTAACCTTAGAAGAAATCCGGGTTGCCGGTAAAAACCGGTACGAGGTTATGAACAAACTAAAGCCTTGTATTTCGAATGACGTGATCAGCCTCAATGAGAAATTTGAAAGCGTCAAGAACATAGTCAACGTGACAAACTATTTAATGTTCACGAACCACAAAGACAGTTTGGCCTTGACTGACAGCGAGCGGCGGTATTTTGTGCTTGAGAGCCGGATACAGACAAAGGAACAGATCAAAGCTTTAGGAGAAAACTACTTCAAAGAATTTTTCAAGATGCTAAACTTAAAAGCTGGCGGTCTAAGGCACTTTTTTGAGACTTGGGAAATCGACGACGACTTTGACGCTAATGGCCACGCTCCTTCAACGACGTATCTAGAATCGTTAGTTGAGGCTAGCGCCGGAAATGACGTAGCGATCGTCAGAGAAATCCTAAGAGACGCAGACAATCCTCTCGTGTCGCATAAAATTGTCGTCTTAAAAATGTTGGACGCAGCTGTGGAATTAGAAGGCCACGGAAAAATAAAGCCACAAAGGTTGTCTGCTATATTAGACGAGGAAGGTCTGTTTAAGTATAAACGGATGCGACTGAACAAAGAAAGATATACGATTTTTATAGGCAAGAAGTATTCTCAGGACGCGGCAGCACTTACAAACTTGGCTGAGGAATATATGCAAGAAAAGATTAGCCGAGAAGAAATTGACTTTTTTTAATACTTTTTTAGTTTTTAGTGTTTACTTTGCCAAAAAACCTGCTAAAGTCAGAGTTGTCACCAACTAATAACTACTAAGAACTATTATGAAATCTGAACAGATAATTAAAGCGCTGCAAGACTATAAGCAGTTTTTTAAGGGGTATGCTTTGTCGTATGCTTTGAAAAATAATCGTGGACTACTGCCACCCGGAAAATCTAAAGAGTTAGAATTTACTATAGAGGATGCCATTTTTGAATTAGAGCGGCTTAGCCGATATAACAAACTGCTTTATGTAAGCAACAAACACAAATCAAAACATATTGAACAACTTCAAAAAGAGCGAGACGAAGCGAGGCGAGAAGCCGTTGATTTTAGAGACACTAATTTAATATTACGCGATTTCACTTGGGAGGAGGACCGCACATGAAAACTTTTTTCCTTTATTCTTTTTTCGCTCATCTTATCGTTCTCATGCTGGCTGGTTCCTCGTTTTATTTTACACAGATTGAATTTGTTGCGACTACACTAATTTTAGAAGCTGGAGGAGAATCAGACCCGAGAGCGATGTACGCCGTGAACGAAGTCATCCACGAAAGATCTGAATCTAGAGGGCTTTCTAGAAAAGCAGTATGTTTGCAGCCAAAACAGTTTTCGTGTTGGAATGGGCCATGCATAGAGTCTGCAATAACTAAAGCTAAAGCTCATCCTAAATATAAATGGGCTATGCTGATAGCAATGAAGCCTCGCACAAACTATACGCTAGGCGCAGACCATTTTGAGCGATATGACCGAACTCCGTACTGGGCCAGCTCTATGACTAAAACCGTGCAAATCGGCAACCACATTTTTTACCGTAGCAAATAACTATAAAAACTATGACTACTACTCAACTGACAGAAGAATACAACAACCACGCAAAAGCTTTAGGTCAACCTGAAGTTAAAAAGTTTCGCGATAAAGCGACTGCGTTACGGCGTTTAGCGTCTATTAAAAAGCAGGCAGAAAATACAGCCAACCGTAAAAAAGAAAAAACTCCTGCGCCAGGTAGGCCAGCCAAAAAAGGTCGCAAAATGCGTCTTGTTTTTGCTCCTCAGCGAATTTCTAAGATGCCACGTGAAGGCACTTTGTCTTACACAATACTGCAAGCTTGCTTTAGAGGGATTAAGTTTAGCGCGCTAGAAAAAGTAGTAGCTACTTGGCACAAAGAAAAAGGCAACTTCGACAAACTGAAGTGCTCAACAAGATACTTTACTTGCAAAGCAATCCAAAATCTCGCAAAGCTAAACGGCTTCGGCTTTAGGCAAAGTGTAACGGCCGGAGAGATTGTCATTCAAGCTTACACGGCGGAGGACTAAACTGTGAGCGCAATTAAATATGCTAAGGGAAAAGACCTAAAGCCGGGCGACGTCGTGCAGCTTATAAACAAAGCTTCATTGCAAATTAGCAAAAATGACACTGAACGGGAAATTGTAACTTGCTCAGCCGGCAACCAAATTAAATACTCGCCAAATCACACTTTCAAAATTATTAACCAATGAACAAACTACTTAAAGACGTATCAGAATTCCACGAGAAATTCGGGTTGCAGCAACACCATAGGGCCCGGTTTTTATCTAAAGAAGAACACTCGTTCGCGCTAAAAGCTTTACGAGAAGAATTCGACGAGTGGGTGGACGCTTGCGCGGCCGGAGACCTTGAGGGTCAGCTTGACGCCTTGATCGATCTTATTTACTTCGCTTTAGGCCGAGCTCATATACAAGGGTTGCCGTTTGACGAAGCCTGGAATAGGGTACAGACCGCTAACATGTCTAAAGTGAGGGCTAACAAAGCTAGCGACTCAAAAAGAGGTTCTAAGTTAGATGTGGTTAAGCCTGAAGGCTGGGAAGCTCCTGAATTTTCAGACCTTTTATCTCATAACAGCTTCGACCACAGCAACCCTAAATTCATCATTGTTGAAGGTTGCGACGCTTTAGGTAAAACAACTTTGGCTAAACGTTTAGCGAAGCATTACGATGCCGCATATTGGCACATGACTTCTACAAAAAACCTATCGCCTAAGCAAACCATGCGTGATTACTCGCTAAACGCTTTAGATAATGTGGCGGAGAACTTAGCTAACGGAAAAAGCGTAGTATTAGATCGCTTTTGGCCATCTGAATTTTGTTATGGTTCAGAACTTAGAGGAGTCGATCTAAGCGGTGTTAGTGAAGTTGCAGAAAAATGTGCCGACTTAAACCCCCATTTTGTTTTCTGCTTTCATTATAACGGTGACAAAGCTTTAAAGCAGCACAAAAATAATGTAGATCCTGACCATCCTTACAAAGATGACTTGTACCTGAAAGTGTACCAAAATTATTTAGATCTTTTTGACTTGCAGGACAACCTAGCTAATTTTTTCCCGAACAAAATCGTCACGAAATACTTTAATGAGAGCGAAACTCCTGAAGATTCTTTCCAAAATTATATTCCTTTACTTCAATCTTACATCTATGAGCGCTAATAATAATAATAACACCCGAAACGTAGACAACGTTTGGCTTTCTACGCTACACCGGCTGCTGCAAGCGAAGAAAACTAGCCCGAGAAGCTTTGAGACTAGGGAAATAATCAACCACACTTCAGTAGTTGACATGTCAGATCCCGTAGTGAAAAACAAAGCTCGCAAAATGAACTACGCTTTCATGTATGCCGAAGCTTATTGGATCCTTTCTGGTAGTAACATGGCACAAGACATTGCACCTTACTGCAAGCCTATCGCAAAATTCTCTGACGATGGCGTCCGGTTCGATGGAGCTTATGGCCCTATGGTTGTGCAGCAAATCAGATACTGCGTGGACTGTCTTAATTCTGATCTTCTTAGTCGGCAAGCAGTCATGTCAATATGGAGGCCTAACCCAAGACCAAGCAAAGACATACCTTGCACAGTGTCATTGCAGTTTTTAGTCAGAGATGGCAAAATAAACTGCATCGCAAACATGAGATCTAGTGACATCTGGCTAGGCTGGGTCTACGACGTTTTTAACTTTAGCTGCATTGCAAACTACATTCGCTTAAGCTTAAAACATTCGCTGCGTTTAGGCAATTTATACTTAAACGCGGCAAGTCAACATTTGTACGAATCTGACGCCGAAAAAGCTCAAAAAGTGGTTGATTCTTTCCCATCTGACGCGATCCATCCGGTTTTAAGCCCTCCTATTTGGCGGAATGTGCTCCCTTCTGACTTTCTGCATAATCTTAAGGATTTAAGAGACAAAAATGAGCACCGAGCCGAATAACAACATGCAAAGAATTAGCAAAATCGAATACGCTTTAGAAATAGCTAAAGTCTGCGCCTTGAGATCAGAAGATCCTCATAGAAAAGTTGGCGCGGTCGGCTTATCAAAAGACGGCAGAATAGTTTCAACCGGTTACAATGGATTAGCGCCTGGTAAAGAAGTCAGCGAGGCGTTTTGGTTAGACCGCACTGGGCGGCTCCCATACGTTATCCATGCCGAAGCTAATATGTTAGCTAGGTGTAAACTAGGAGAAGTTTATTATGTGGCTTGTACGCTATCTCCATGCATAGAATGTATGAAGCTAATGATTGCGCACGGCGTAAAAGAAATTTACTACATTGAAGAATATGAAAGAGACACTAAAGCATTTGATCTCGCCTCATTTTACGGCATCACACTGATGCAAATTGCTAACTAAATAACTAAACACAACTATGTCACTAGAATCAGAAATCAAAAAACTGCGCGAAGCTATCGCAGAAAATACTGCAACAAACCTCCAACTTTTGGATGTTATGTCCCAATCTTCTAATACGGCAAAGCAAAAGGTCGAACAGAAAGTCGAAGAAAAGGTCGAACAGAAAGTCGAAGAAAAGGTCGAACAGAAAGTTGAAGAAAAGGTCGAAGAAAAGGTCGAAGAAAAGGTCGAACAGAAAGTCGAAGAAAAGGTCGTAACTCTAGCAGATATTAGAGCTCTCGCTAGAGTGCTGATCAAAGCAAATAGATCTGACGAAGTTCGAAGCATCTTGGCTAAATTTGGGGCCGAGACACTTACAGAGATCGACACAAAAGATTACGCCCAAGTCGCTATGATGATTGAGGAGTTAGGTTAATTATGGCAGACATTCTACAAATCTCACCGTCGGCTTCGTCTAGATGGCTGAATTGCACAGCAAGCCCTCAATTTATTCTTGAAAACAAGGACAAGATTGTAGACGAGGACAATTCATCTGTTTATGCCGAAGAAGGAACGCTAGCGCATGATTTAGCCGCTGAATCTTTATTGATGGGATATGATCAAGAATCTTTTGAAGACAGAGAGATGGCTGAGCACGTTAAAAATTATTGCGATTACGTAAACTCAATGCGTAAGCCCGGAGATAAGATTTATGTTGAAGCTAAGCTGCAACCTTGGTATCTTTCTTCGGACGAAAGGTATCGCGATAAGGATATTGCTCACGTCACACATGGCTACTCTGACTGCACGATACTAGGCGCAAACCGGCTTGTTGTCATCGACTTTAAGTATGGAGCTGGCATTTCAGTTGGAGCGTTTGAAAATACTCAAATGACTATTTACGCAATGTCTATGCTGACAAAATTTCTTAGAGAAAACGTAATCGTATTTGATGATGATGCAGAGATTGTCTTAGCTATTTTTCAACCGAGAGCCCGTGGTGAAGAAGCCGTAAGGGAATGGAAACTTACTTGCAAAGAGCTAAGAGATTTCTCGAAAAACATTTACGATACAGCAGCAAAAATCTTAGCCGGAAAAGACCTCAAGTTTTCTCCTTCCGAAAAAGCTTGCCGGTTCTGTGCAGCTAAGCCTTTCTGCAAAGCTCACGCTGGTTGGGTACTTAACCCACTACCAGTCGGTGCGTTTAATAAGATTGAAGCAGGTGAAAAAATAGAATTGCCTTCTCTCGATTCACTTAGTTTAGAAAACTTAGTCGCAATTTTTGAAATTTCTAAAGACCTTTCAAAATACCTTGACTCAGTTGGCAAGCATCTATTTAACGTGGTTAATGCAGGAGACCAAACAACTGGGTACAAAATTGTTGAAGGGTCTTCAAGACGCGCTTGGGCAGATCCTGAGAAAGCTGAAAAGTTTTTGCGCCAACGCTTCAAAAAAGATGAAGTTTTGCCGCCTAAGTTAATATCTCCAAGTCAAGCTGAAAAGCTTTTTGAAAAAGCTAAAAAGAAGCAGCCAAACGGGTTTGAAGATCTAATCCACAAGCCGAAAGGTAAACCTCAACTTGCCAAACAAGAAGACGTTAGGCAAGACATTAATCGCATTGATGCGAGCGAAGAGTTTGCCGAATACAACTAATGCCTTTAAACTTGACAATCCTGTCAAGTTTATACTAACAACACAAAATCATAAAAGCATAAAAGCATAAAAGCATAATACTATGAAAATACAACTAAATAACGTACGCCTATCATTCCCTAAACTCTTCAAAGCCGAGGGTTTTAACGGGCAAACCGAAAATGCGAAGTTTTCTGCAGCATTCATCCTTGACAAGGAAGAGCACGCAGAAAAGATTAAAGAAATCAAGGAAGGTATTAAAAAGGCGATTGCTGAAAAGTGGCCTAAGAAAGCCCCTAAGCTCCCGGCAGAAAAGATTTTTCTGAAAGACGGAGAAATGAAGGAGGACGATTATGATGGCTATGACAGCGGCATGATGTTTATTAACGCCTCGTCAAAAAAGCGACCGGTAGTTGTAGACAAAAAGCTGACTCCTATAGCTGAAGACGATGACGTCATTTACGCAGGATGCTACGTCAACGCTACATTTCAAATCTGGGTTCAAGACAACGATTACGGCAAACGTGTCAACGCACAACTACGCGCCGTGCAATTTGAGCGCGACGGTGAACCGTTTGGTGCAGCCCCGGTTGAAGCTGAAGCAGAATTCGGAGCTGCTGAAGAATTCGAAGATGCAGATATTCTAGGCTAGACGTTAACTGCGGCAGGAGTATAAATTTCTATGCTCCTGCCGCTTAATTTTTATAATATGGGCCGTAAAAAGAAATCAGGCTTAAAGCCTAAAAAATACGATAAGTCGATGACTGAGCTTAAGCGTTTAGTTGAGCAAGGCGAAAAACATTTTTGGTGCAATAAAAGAGGCCGGAAAGTACCTCCTTCGGTTTTTGACATCGGCAAAGAAAAATACGGAAAATAATGGCAACAACTATACACATAGACTTTGAAACTTACTCCGAGTGCGACATAAAGCTGGGCGCTTACAGATACGCTGCAGACAAGTCAACCGAAATTCTCATAGCTGCCGTATCTTTGGATGATGGCGAGCCGCACGTCTGGGTTCCTAACCAGTATGGCCAGTCTGACCCAGAAGCTATCCAGATCATGAAGATGTGGGAAGATGAAAGCGTCGAAGTTTATGCGCACAACGCGACGTTTGAGATCGCCATTTGCGAATACCTTCTAGAAAAAACTGTGAACGTCGTAAAGCCTAGAATCCACCAGTGGAGATGTACGATGGCGATGGCGATGAAGGCGGCTTTGCCGGCTAGCCTTGACAAAATCTCTAAAGAGCTTCAGCTTGTCGAGCAAAAGGACAGTACTGGGAAAAGGCTCATCAATTTTTTCTCTAAGCCTACCAAAAAAGGCCCCTATTTTAGAAATCTGCCTAAAGAACACCCTGAAAAATTCCTGCAGTTTATTGAGTACTGCCGCCAAGACGTAAAAACTGAAATGGAAGTCGAAAAGTGCTTGCGGCCTTTTAGCCTAAAAAATATGGACTTGAAAGCTTTCCAGTTTACAAACCGGACAAACCTTAGAGGAGTGCCGGTAAATGTTAAAGCTTTGCAGCACGCCCAAAAAATAATAGATAGTGTAAACTCTGACCTTGAAAAAGAGTTTGTTGAAATAACGAAGCTTAGACCTTCTCAAAATGTCGCTCTAAAAAACTTTTTTGTCGAGCACGGTTACCCTTACGAGTCAATGGACGTTGAGCATACCGGAAAAGCGCTTAGCGACACTAGCTGGTGCAAAGATAAAAAACTCATAAGAGCTTTACATATACGGAGAAAACTAGGATTTGCCGCCGTCAAGAAAGTTACGGCTATGCTTAAATGCACTTGCCCTGACGGTTATGTTAGAGGTACTCTAAAATACTACGGCGCATTCAGAACCGGCCGTTGGTCTGGGAGCCTTATCCAAACTCAAAACTTTAAGAGGCCCATACTTAAAGCTAAAGACAACGCTCATGCTTATGAAATGATTTGCAATTTAGAGCCTAGAGAAAACATTGAAATGATGTACGGCGATTGCTTTGAGACGATCGCGTCAACCATAAGACATTTCATTCAGCCAAAAGATGACCGCGTTCTATTTGATGCTGACTACGCTGGCATTGAAGCTCGTGTCGTTTGTTGGTTAGCTGGTCAAAAAGACGCTTTAGAAGAATTTGAAAAAGGCCAAGATTCTTACATAAAAATGTGCCTTAAGATTTTTCCAGGAACTACTGAGCAAGAGCAACTTGACGCTAAACGTAGAGACGAAAGCACGATCGAACGTTTTGTAGGAAAGCAAGCCGTTTTGGGTTGCGGGTTCGGTATGGGGAAAGATAAGTTTAGAGCCACTTGCGAAGGCTACGGTCAAAGTTTAGATGAAGAACTTTGTGCTAGAGCAGTCCAAGCGTACAGGTCAAAATACAATAAAGTCGTCTCACTTTGGTACGCTTGTGACCATGCGGCTAGGTCAGCAATAGCAAAGCCGGGCATTACGTTTAGGGCAGGCAAACATTTAACTTACACTGTTGTCAGAGTTTCTTCTATTCTTTTTCTCGTCTGTAAATTACCTAGCGGGCGGGCTTTAGTCTACCCTAAGCCGAAAATTGAAAACACCGGAAAGTTTGGGGATGAAATTACATTTTACGGCCCTAGACCTAAAGGCGGTTGGGGTAGAATAGGAACCTTTGGTGGCAAGCTTGTAGAAAACTGCACGCAAGCCGTCGCAACTGACATAATGGCTTTCGGTTCTTACAACTCAGAGCAGTCAGGCTATTGCATCAGCACACTTATTCACGACCAAGGGTTGGCTATAGCTTACCCTGAACTCGGCCAATCTATTGAGCAGTTCTGCTCTTTGCTATCTGAGCTTCCTGAATGGGCTAAAGGGCTGCCGGTATTAGCCGAGGGAAAAGTAACCAAGTACTATGTAAAATAATGAACAGACGAAAATACCAGAAGGCAGCTAACCCTGAATTAGCAAATCTTTTACCAAACACTAAAGGAGTCATTTCTTTTAAGGACAGCCAGAGGTTAAGGCCTCATCTAACCTCGTACGCAAAGCTCGCTGAAGTTTTAATGCTTGAAGGGCCAAACGGTCCTTCTGAAAAAGATCTTGAATGTCTGCTAGTATTAGAGAGCGGAGGCTTAAAAAGAGAAAATGTCACGAAGAAAATCGTCGGCCGCATGCTTTCTTTAAGAAGAAAGAAAATCTACGAGGTGATCGGCTTAGAAACATAAATGACTGAATCAGAGCTTGAGAAGAAAGCTAAAAAATACGCCGAATCGAAAAATTGCCTTTTATGGAAATTTGAATCCCCGTCAAATGCTGGCGTACCGGACAGAATTTTAATTGCTCCTAACGGAGCAGTGGCGTTTATTGAGTTTAAGTCTCCTAAGCTTAAGAATCTTAAAGCTAGACCTCTGCAGCAATACAGAATGTCACTGCTAAACAAAAGAAAAATCAGAACTCTTTTGACTAAGAGCTTCGAGGAAGTGAAAGAATTTATTGATGAAGTATGTACCTGACCCTGCCCAAGAAATTGGCGAAAGTCTTCTGAGAGATAAAAGTCACCAAGGTAAAGGCTTGTTTATGGGGTGTGGCCTTGGAAAAACAGCCACTTGCTTAAGCGTTGTGTCCGAAAAGCTACTCGACTTAGAAATTAGAGGCGTGTTAGTTCTTTCTCCTCTCAGAGTAAACAACATGAATTGGCCATTTGAGCATCTAAATTTTGAAAACTTCTCATGGATGCGGGCTGTTAACCTAAGAACTAAAGAAGGTTGGCAAGCACTGGAAGAAAAATCGGCGCACATTTACTGCATCAACTACGAAAGCTGCCACAAAATCGTGAACTTCCTGAAAGGCAAACAGGTTAAAAACTGGCCTTTTGATGCAGTCATATTTGACGAGCTGACTTTCTTAAAAAATCCCAATTCTAAAACCGCGAAGCTTTTGAGGCCGTATGTGTTCAAACTAAAACACCGTTGGGGATTGACCGGTACTCCTAACCCTAACTCTCTTTTAGAGCTTTTTGGTCAGATTAGAATGCTAGATAAAGGCGAAGCCTTAGGCAAATCCTTCAGTGCTTTTCGTAGCCGGTACTTTGAGGCTTTAGATTACCATAAAAGAGATTGGCAACCTTTCCCCTGGGCTGAAAAAGCAATCAAGGAAAAAATCGAAAGCTTTTGCGTTATGCTTTCAACAGAAGACTACATAGACTTACCGGATATCCAGGAAATTGATTATGAAATCGAATTACCATCTGAGCATAGAAGCCTTTATAAAAAACTGGAAAAAGACCTTTTCGCTTTGTTAGATGAAGATTCTGGCGACTACGCTTTTGCCCCAAATAAGGCAGTACTAAAAGACAAACTCTTACAGATTACGAGCGGTTGCCTTTATTCTCTAACAGAAAATGATGACCGCACGACGCAGTTTTTGCATAACTCTAAAATAGACGCTGTAAAAGCCATTAAAAAGAAAGAAAAATCTCCCCTACTGGTTTTTTGTAATTTTATTGAAGAGCAAAAAAGACTTCTTGAAGAGTTACCGGGTTCGGTCGCAATATCTTCAGCCAAAACTGAAGAGCAACAGAAAAACTTAGAAAAACAATGGAACAGCGGCAAGATCCCATACCTCGTGTCTCATCCGAAATCGGCTGCCCACGGTCTTAACCTACAGCATGGTGGTAGTACAGTTGTCTGGACTACTCCGACGCATTCTGGTGAGTATTACGGACAAGGAAATAGGCGCGTAGCGCGTAAAGGTCAGAAGTTTCCCCCTAAAGTTTACAGAATTTTATGTAAAAAGACGGTCGACTTTGCTGTAGTAGACTCGCTAAAGAAAAAGAAGCTCGGTGAGCTCGCACTAGCTGAGTCTCTAAAAGCATACAAAGATACGATAAAACTTTTTTAGTTTTTGTTGTTTACAAGTAGTAAAAAGTTTCTATAGTCAAAATTGTCACCAACTAATAACTACTCAGAACTACTATGGAAACAGACTACAAACCTGGACAATTGCTAGAATTCAAAGACAACCAAAAGGAGCTTATCAAGCTTGATGGTGGTAAAATACCTGATTATATAAAGGTACTGTTTGGGCCAGACCGGTCAAACAATATTCGCGTGCAATGCTCTTACATATCAAGGCTTGACTATATTTCAGACTTTCATGAGCATTTTGATGTGCCTATTTCAGAACTACGGAATTCGACCGCGCCAATAAGCTTTTTTAGTTGCGACATTGTCGGCAGGCGCGGCGGTAAAACGGGAACATACAAGGCTATCAGCAAATAATAACTAATGAAAATTGAGAAAAATACTAATGGGGGCTGGTCAATATCTGTCAACGGACGACTAGTCGGAAACTACAAAACGAAGCAGAACGCTCAAGCTGTTGCCGATCTTAGCGTCATTTCACCTAATGCGCTTCGCTCGTTTTTCGCTAGAAACTTTGGGGAGTAAAAACATGGAAGTAGGAGATTTAGTGCAAGTTAAAGTGGACGGCGAAATCGTTGACGCCACTTTTCAAGATTGGAGACCATGCGGTAAGTACGCGATCGTGCTTTTCGGCGGCAAGAAAATTTACCGGAAGCCGATAAATAGTTCTAGCTTTGGCGCTAAGCCGGTACAGCAGAGCCTTTACCATATCAACGAAAGATTCGAATTTATCGAAAACATTGTTGACATGGTTGCTTTAGGAGAAAGCAAGTCAGCGATTATTTCAGGTAGCGGCGGACTCGGAAAGACGTACACGGTTCTTGAACGTTTACACAAAGCAGGCTTTCAAGAAGATATTGACTACAAGATGGTCAAAGGCTTCACAACGCCCAAGTCGCTATACAGACTGCTATTTACGAACCAAGACAAGATCGTAATTTTTGATGACACAGATAGCGTATGGCAGGACCAGACGGCAGTCTCTTTACTTAAAGGTGCTTTAGATAGCTACGACGCACGGAAGCTTTCGTGGATGACTTCAAGAGGAGACGACGGAATTCCTGAGACTTTCGAATTTAAAGGCAAAATCATTTTTATTTCTAACTTACCGCTGTCTAAATTAGACCAAGCTGTGTTAAGCAGAGCTTTGTATGTAGACGTGAGCATGTCTCCTCAAGAAAAAATCGACCGCATCAAGTTTATTTCACCAGAAATTCGTCCGGAGATAGACACGGAAGTCAAAAAAGAAGTGCTCGACTTTCTAGAATCTAAAGCCGGCCAAATTGGCGACTTAAACATACGCACTTTTTTGAAAGGGCTAGAAATAAGGCTTTCTGGAAACACTAATTGGGAGCAGATGTTTGACTATATGGCAACAGCATTTTAACTATGACGAACGGAAAAATTTTATTGGCGGGAGTGTTGCAGAATCCTCCTACGCGGCTAACTTCACACAACGCAGGCTGGACTTATGTGGTCAAAAGCATGGCTGAGCAAAGGTACCGTAAAACTGTAGAAATAGCGAAAGGCGGGGAGCATTGGTCTGATTTTGATCGAGTCGTCTTGACTGAAGGGGTAAACTTCAGAGCTGGCACATGGAACTTATTTGGAGGAGTTTCTGAAGCGTTAAAGGCAAGAGTTAGAACTTTTAGATGGGCAAAAGATTCGTGTCTTTTTGTCGACACGATCGACCAATGTCCGGACTACAAAGACTTAGCTCTTAAAAGAAACTTGGAACCTTTCGCATTAGACGGAAAAATCGACTCTGAAACAACGTGGAATTTTATTCCGGCGGCTAAAACTTTCGTGCTAGGAGACTCGCACAGCATATCAGTGTACGAGCCCGGCGCAAACATACGTAGGATAGATGGCAAAACGTTGTACGGCGCTTTGAAAATTGGCCTTGAAAACCTTGTCCCTTTACGCGAAAACCCTTATGAGAAACTTGTGTTGTATTTTGGAAACATAGACTTACGCTTCCACATCTATGACGGTATAAGTGGAATTGATACTTTGCTCAAGCATCTGTTTTGGCAAACTGAAGCTTTGCTTGTTTTAGGGCACTGTAAATCTGTAAAACTTGTCATGCCACTACCTATTGAGACAGAAGATCGCAAAATACCAAAGTCTGGCCAATATAAAGGACGTAATTTTTTAGGCTCGGCTGAAAATCGTAAAATGTTCCGTCGGTATTGGGTAAATAAGTGCGAATCTATTTTTAAGAAACTGATAAAGTCCGGTGAAGTCCACTTAGAAAAATGGAACCACCTAAAACTAGACGATGAAGGCTTTCTACTTCAAAACCAGATGGAAGCTAAACAGAGTGTCCATTTAGCGCCTCACTCTTATTCTGCCATGTTTACAAATTATATAACCAATGGAAACTACTAAATACTACGACGACTTTCTGCAATACTTTTCCAAAGCGAAGCTTTTAGAGGAAGGCAAACACCCTGTCGGTGATCCTCTCATGGATACGGTCCCAATCTATGACTGCGTCCATAGGAGATGCGCTGGGTTCAGCAACGTTCTTGAAGACGTAATGCGTAAAGACAAAACTTATTTGCTGAAAGGGAAAACTTTTAAGGAGATTTTGACAGTATTTTTAGTCCATAGACTAACTGGGTCTGGTGCGAGTTTTGAGCACGACCACGGCTATAGGAATTCTTGCATTTTTGAAATGTTGGAGGCATGCCCAGATTCATCAGAATGGGTTGACTTTCTTATTGAAAACAAAAAGCCGATTTTTACTTCTATTGGAAATCAGATCCCACCTTTCCCAAAGCCGGAGTCTCCATACAAAAAAGGCAGCCACGTCTATTTTGCTAAATACCTCAAGCGGCTTGTCTCAGAATTTGCAGATTTTTTAGACTTGTCAGGTCGATCTGACATCCAAGACGCCGTCAATTTCTGCCTAGATTGGCATAAAGAAAACGGCTTAAAGAGGTTCGTTTTTGTTTTAACCGCATTTGCTATGGATGTCGCTGAGTATTTTCCGGAAAAAGTAAACCCAGACTCAGACGTATACTTAGGAAAAAATGCTGTGGAGGCGCTAGAGCTGATTTTCGGCCGGAGTTTTGCAGGCCACAAATCACAGAACATTGCTATTAGACGTCTAATCAAAGCAACCGGTTCAGTGAACACTCCCTACGATATGGAAGACGTTGTCTGCGACTACATACGCTACGTCGAAAACTACCTACCGAAAAAAGGTTACGAAGAACACAAAGAAACACTTCTAAATAACTCTTTAATAGAAGACCACCCTAAAGGCAGACAATTTTCAGACATCCTTGGGTCAATTGTAAACCATGGCTCATAACAACCACACAAAAAGCTTAAGAAATCAAGACTTAGACAACTTCTGCAGAGAAGACTACCTTGCTATGTGCCAAGGTTTTCAGTCTAGTTTCGACGTTCCAGACGTAAAAACTTTTAAGCTTGAGGATGGCAGAAAAATAAACGTAATAGACGAAAGCGAAATAGCTGTGGGATCCAAGTGCAGATTCGGTGAAATGCTGATAAAAAATTGCCCGCACAAGACTATTGTCTATGTTCAACCAAGGTTCGGATTTGCTGGCATATCGCTAACGTGGCTTTGCAAGCGGTACAAGAAAAAACTTGTGCTATTTATGCCCTCATCTAAAAAAGTCAGCGAACACCAAGCCTGGTGCATAGCCAACGGTTGCGAGCCTCATTTTTATAGGATAGCCGCAATGCCGAATCTTAATAAGATTGCGAAAGAGTGGGCTGACCAGAACAACGCCTTTTTTGTGCCGTTAGGCCTCAGACATCCTCAAGTAACGGCCGCGGTAGTTAACACATGCGAAAGCTTGCGATCCGCTGGACACAATCCTGGCGCTATCTGGTGTGCAACCTCTACTGGAGTGCTTAATAGAGGGCTTCAGATCGGCTTCCCAGGCTGCCAACTTCATGGTGTAGCTGTCGCCAGAAACATTAAAGAAGGCGAAAAAGGCACATCAACTCTTTTCTCATACCATAAAGCTTTCCCACAGTCTGTCGCGTCTAAGGTTTTTTCTCCGTTCGATTCTTGTGACAATTACGACCTAAAAGCTTGGGACATTTGTAGCCAGTACGCTGACGACGGAGACTACTTTTGGAACGTCGCCGGAAATCTAAGGCTAAAGCGAGATTTTGTAGACAGTGTAGCGTCGAAAGTCGATTCTTATAGAGACTGGGGAGAAATTAAAGACCCGCAGCATAGTCTCTTTTTATAAAAAACGCTATGTCGTAGACGCTAAGATTGGCGTTAGAGATTGACGAATCAATCATAATTTTTGCCCCATTAGCTACAAAAGTTGCATCAGCAAAAATTGGGAAGCTGACGCTAAATTCATGCACTGTACCAGTACCTTTAGTCATCGGAAAAAGATGCTCGATAATATAATTTGGCGTCGCGGTTCCGTCGTCAATTCGTAAATCAAAGTAAGCGCTTGGCGTTGTAGTTGTAGCTTTAAAGTCTGCACGTAAAGTGTAAACGTCTCCAACAGCTGCAGCATTTATTCGATTCGAAGACCATAACGAGTACGAGGAGCCTGCTGCATTTTTCGGCGCGTACGTTGTAACTGTCCCAGAGCCGAGTTCGTCATTAGTTAATTGTGCGATTGTGTTATTTATAGACAGCGTAGAAGACGACGTGTAGTTAGAGTCTTTTAAGTAAACCCATCCGACGCCGGAAGCATCTCTTATTGTCATTTTTCGAGAAGCTGGTGTGTTTGTTTCTACTTCTATAAGAGCCGTCGATCTATCGACCGAAGTTTCTGAAGGTAAATCCCCAATTGTATTATCTGCCATTTTATTAGTCTGCTAGTGTTATTCTTCTGTCTCCTGAGACCGTTACTCGATTAAATTGAGTCTCATTCGCGTTTGCTGCAGTGACTCGAACGCCACCGCTGATCAATTCTTGAGCGTACTCCCAAGCTCCTTGCCCCGTGTTAGACCCTGCGACCCGGACATACAGGTTGTCACTCAGAACTTCGAGCTCGATAAAAGTTGATTCGGTGATGGCTACCGTCACCCATTGGTCTTCTTGCGCGTTCGCAATATCTGCCGTCTGAACAATAAACTGAGTCGCACCAGCAGTAGAGTTCCAAGAAATTCTGTAAGTTGACCCTGCAATGTTGAAAATCTCAATTCCTGAAATAATAGGCAACGGTGGAGTTGGGTAGAAAGATCCAGTGTCTCCTATGGGAGGAGCTGACGCGCTGTCATAATCGAATACAGAATCATCGTAGACCAGCGCCGTTACTTCTACAATATCTTCGTCTGGCAATTTCCTCAGACCAGTTATATCGTAATCTTTCCCGAACGCGGCGGCTTCACCGATCATAAAAATGGGTAGCGAAGAACCAGAATAGATTGTGACATTTTGGTCTACCGCAGAGGCAAGTTCGATTGTCGATGTGGTAGCGTTAGTTGTCGACACTGTGTAAACCGTATTTAAATAGCCATCGTTTGAAGCTATGAAAATTCTGTAGTCCTTACCGGCTTCTAAAACAACTTTTTTAGAAAGCTCTATAGTCGACCCGTCAAAACTTATAGACTCGACTAGCCCACTATCTGTTCCTTCTATGCCGAAAGTCGGAAAGTCAACTCGGATTCTGTCGCCGTAAGACATGTGGAAGCCTTCTAGACCTGTCTTGAAAGTGATTTCTTCCCTCCTTTTCTTTTTGCTGGCAAGCATGTACATCCCTTCGCGGTATGCTTGGTCTCTATTAGTAACGCCGACCAAAGTCACTGTCTCTGAGTTAACAACTGGAACGTTTGGAAAAGAGCATAGTACAGTTTCAACTTTCCACGTTGTGGTGTCTAAATACTCAACTAAAATACTGTCATATTCTTCAACCTTTTTCAGGTCGATATTCATTTCAAAACTACCTTCAACAATTCTGTCCGGTGTTACGATATGATTGACTAAAGGCTTTGGCTTTTCTCGGTGGATGTAAATTTTTGATGACCCGTCTAACAGCGGTACGCCTCTAAACGACCGGGATATAGTTTTCAAAGCTTCCCATACGGTTATTTTAGTGTCAAAAATGTTGTCGAACGTTATGCCTTCCGAGTCAAGTTCGTTCGCCAAAACTACTAAGCTTTCCAAGTCTAGAATGTCATCAGACAGGTTTGCTCCATATTGAGCTCTTACCACATCGCAGAATGCCCATATTGGATTTCTAGTAGCAGTTTCGCTGCTCCATGTCTGAGTGTTTAGGTCATAAATTGGCAGCTTCCGTGTGGCTGTGAAATTAAATTTTTTGGAAGACTGGTCATTCAAATTCGCAGTTGCTCGAATTTTAGTAGCAAACATTGTTAATTCGCCAAATTCACCGATGTTTGGCAAAAAAGCAATCAAGCTTTCCCACACTACTTTATCTTGAATCGACGTACTTGCCAACGAATTGTCAATGCGTCTACCTCTGACTTCATATCGACCAAGAGGCACTGTTGAGCTAAAAGTTTTTCTGATTGGTGTGACCGTTGCCGCTGTTACCGTTTCGTATATCAGGCTATTCCAAGATGAGATTGGCAATCCGGTGTTGTCAATTTCTCTATAGTCAAAGTCAACCGTGACAGATTGATTAACTAGGTTGCCACTACTGTTTTGCCCAAACAAGCCTGAAGGAAATACTACGTCGATAGAAATTAGATTTGCTTGAGTCCCTGCGTCATTTGCGACAGCAGTAAAAAATCCGGTGTATGCGGCTTGGTTAGGGCCGTATAACTCAAGATTGCTTACTTCCGAAGACGTTTGCACGTTGTCCCGAAACAAAGTGACTTCTCCGTTAGGTTCAACTAACTGAGTCTCAACTCCCTGAAAATTTGTCAAAGGGGTGTCTTCAATAAAACCTATTGGGGTAGTTATGTGGCCGTGAGTAAGGCAATAAAGAGAGTATTGAAAGGACTCGTTGCTTATATACTGGTCGTACGGCTTTGAGGCGTAACTAGGCCAATGGCGAAAATAGCCATAGCATGATTCAATCGGCTCGTTAAGTTTGATCTGGTTTGTTTGCCCGCGTAACGAAAAAACTGGGTCAGGTTCTGCAACAACCGGTATGACTGGGTTCGGGACGCTTTGTGATAAAGTGATTGACACAGCAACCACAGCTATAACGATTGAAATCACAGCAGCAATTACGCTGCCTTCAACTTTGTTGCAAAAATACACAGTGCAGCCGCCAATTGGTTTATCCCAATCTTTTTCTTCTACAACTTTTCCGTCGACTGATACTTCAAGCTTTACAGGAAATTCTTTTATTCCTGCTTGCGCCAGAAGCTCCCAAAACGACAAACCGTCTTCAAATTCCCAAGACTTAAAATCTTTAAGAGGCTCAATTGGGTTCTTTATTTGGATTAATTCAACCATGTTTGTGCGTATAGAAAATGATGTTGTCGTATTCTTGACGAATTGACCTCATGCTCTCAGCTATGACTAATTTTGCGCCTCTAGAAGAATGCAAGATAGCTCCTTCGTCTAGATAAATGCCTACGTGGTTAAGAAATTTTCCTTGGCCCATTAGCGCAAGGCATTTGTTAGACGGAAGACTTTGTTTAATCCAGTCTGCTGTGTTTTCTGGAGATGTGGCGGCTTTGTACGCTTGCTTAGTGTTTATGCTCTGTGTCGGTAAATCTTTTAATTGTATGCCAAGGTGACGTTTGTAGAAATCCATCACTAAGCCCCAACAGTCATAAGCATCTGGGCCTCTTGCTCCTGACTTCCAAGGTTTACCTAAATAGCATAAGTACGACATAGCACTATGAATTTCCTAACGCATTAAACCTATCTCTCGTGTATTTCTGCGTCAAAAATTTCAGGTTGACGATGTCGACAAAAGAAGCTCTCCCGGTTACCTTAAAAAGATCAATCTTTGCCTGAGAAAGAGTTAGGCTTAGCGGGCTAGATGTAAGAGGTTGAGAGGTGTCAGAAGCTAAAAAAGTTCGGTACTTCACAGTTGCGACTTCGTCGTAGTTTCTACAAGCTTCAAAAAACTTCCCGATGCGTAAGTCTACATTATCAAACTCCACAGTCAGTGCCGTAACACCTTGGTCATCCTGGGATGGCGGCTGAAGCCGAAAACCTGACGGCTCAAAAGTTACAGTCTGAGAATTTTCTAAAGTAAGCTCGTAAGGCTGTGTCGCTCGCACCAAATAGTACGGGCCTAAAGCAGAATCTAAATTTTGCGAAGGGTGTGCAATTTCAATAGTCTGAAGAAACACGTCTGCTGCTCTAGCTCTAGCATAAGCTTCTTTTGCGGACTGCGTTAAACTAGAGTCGGGCATAAAATTTTGCGGCTAGCAGGTTACTTCTTTGGCTTGTCTTTCGCTTTTCCAACGTTCAGCGCAAGCCACTCAACGACTTTATAGATTTTGCCTACAATCGCATCATCTTTTGGCGTGGGGGTCATAGCCGTAACTAGACTGGCTAATGTGACTAGCGAAGTCAAAATCGCAACAATTTCTGCTGCGTTATTAATAAGTAGCGAGATCATTTCTTTCATTTTTGTTATGCGGTTGTTGTTGTTGTTGTTGTTATTCAGGTATTATTTCAAGCATGCTAAATATGGATTTTATTTCATGCTGAAGGCCTACTAACTCTTTTAGATCTTTAGCCATTTCTAGCTGAGCCGCATGACTAGTAGTAAATGCTTGTTTTAGCACTGCTATTTTTGTCCCGTGCTCTCTCAAAATTTCAGCTTGTTTTTCGTCAGTTTTTTGGATTGCTCTTAAGACTTCAGCAATGCTTTGCTGCTCGTTGTTTATCCTTGAAGCTATATCCGCTTTAGTATCATCTAGCCTTCTAGAAATATTTTCAAGCTCTTTCTGCATTGTTGGCATGTCCTGGTTAAGCTGTCGAGTATCATCAATGGTGTTTTTGATAAAAAACCCACCGATAGCTAGGCACAAATATGTAGCGCCTATAGCGCCAGGGACTATAAGCTCTTTTTCCATGCCGTGCTTACATCCGGTACTTCTTTTTCTTTAGCTTCACTTTAACTGCTTTTTTCTTAGCAAGAAGCGTTTTCTTTCTTACAGGTCTTTTTATTAGTTTTGCTTTAGCCATAGTCGTAGGTTTTACCATCGTTTTGTGAAAATGTAAATCACGTTTGATTTGCAGCGATTGCCGCCTGAATTATTTGATTGAGCGCTGCATCGGTAAACACTGCCTCGCGTGATGTGAGCGATTGAGCTGATACGCTAATGCGCGTTGATACGCTGTAAGGATTAGTAGCTGGCAGCATTACAGATACTCCAGCCGAACGCGGAAAAATGTTGCCAATAATTAGAACTTCGCCGTCCTGGTCTGGCGGCTGTATGCGCCATCCCAAATCAGTGCGCAGGAAAAAATACGGACTGACTTCTTGGCCGCTCCCTATGTCGTCGCCGCCAATTGTTTCAAATGCTGGCAAATACTGCAAATTGTTACCAGTCGTTGCCCACTCTTTCCAGTCGCTGTAAAAATCAATTTCAGCATTATAGCTGCCGGTGCTTGGCAAAATGATTCGTTTGTTTGCTCCGTCAAATGTTACCATTAGCTTGACCCTCGTAAAATTCTATGCGTGCAATTATCATTTGCTTTAGCTCGTTAAGCCGCTCCTGCAAATCGTTTATCTCTTTTTGTATCTGCTCGCCTTTTTTGAGCATATTGTGTCGGCTCTCAACCATATCAGCCACCCCGGAAAAATCACCATCTTTTACGCTATCAATGGCCATTGCCCGCAGTTGATTTCCTGCTGAGTTGATCCGCAAATTAATGACCGCCGCTTTGCGCAATTCTTCATGCGTCTTTTCGGCCATCGGTGTGATAAATGACCGGTTGATATTGCGGCTAAATGCAAATTGCAACTCGTCTGGCAAATGCTGCCAAACATCCTCTGGAATGTCTGCGGGCCTTGTGTAACTCATGGATTGCTGTAATTCCTATC
>Ga0213865_10000185_pt1 | contig 41608 bp, 36 predicted proteins | sample PICome_6_FD_160100 | JGI IMG/M metagenome (GOLD analysis project Ga0213865, IMG submission 160100) | Coastal seawater microbial communities near Pivers Island, North Carolina, United States - PICO282 | ecosystem: Environmental > Aquatic > Marine > Coastal | place: USA: North Carolina...
AACGAGTAAATCAACATTTCTACCATCAACATTTAAAACCATCAAATCTGGAAGTTCCTCAGCTATATTATTAGCTTTATTTTCATTGATTTCGACCAACTTAATATTCAAACCATCATCACTTAAATCCTTTGATAATTTAGAACCTACCCTTCCCGCACCAAGAATCATTACATTATTTATTTTTTGCTTCTCCGTTCCCATTAAATTATAAAGCTCTTTTAAACCCTGAGAGTTGGTTATAAAATACACATGGTCACATTCACAAAAAATTGTATTTCCTCTTGGAATAATTGTTGTCTCACTATCTTCTCTTTTTAAAGCAATAGGCATAAAATGTACACCAGGAAAGACAGAGGCAGCTTCCATGACTGTTTTACCAACAAATGGAGCATTTTTTTCAAGTCTAACAGCCATCATTTTTAATGCTCCGTCATCAAAATCATGAGTATTTGTAAAAGCTGAGTCACTCAATATTAATTTAATTTCTTCAGCTGCTAGATTTTCAGGTGATATAAGCTCATCAATTCCTATGGAATTAAAATCAATCTCATTACAATCTTTTATAAACTCAACGTTTGATATCCTCGCAATAGTTCTTTTTGCACCAAGTTGCTTAGAAAGAATACATGTAGTAAAATTTGTAGTTTCTGAGGTTGTTAATGAAACAACTAAATCTGAATTTTCAACATTTGCATCTTTTAAAACAGAAATTGAGGCTGAATTACCCTCAATAGTTTTAATATCCAATTTGTTCTCAGCTATATTAAGATTTGATTTTTGGTTATCAATCAAAGTTATGTCATGAGACTCAAAAGAGAGCAATTTAGCTAAATGGTAGCCAACTTCTCCAGCTCCTGCTATAATGATTTTCATATGTACATCATAGAATTATGATGCAAATATACTTGATTTTGGATTATTAAAATTTTTCAACAGATATTTCTTTCTTACATTTGAACAATAATGAGGTTATTTTTAGCAACTATAATACTTCTTCTTTTTTCAATAAATGTTAATTCTCAAATTGAAAACCTACAGAACTTTGATCAAAAAAAAATTCATTTTGGATATTTTGTTGGTTTCAACCAATATAATTATAAGCTTGACTATAAAAATAATCCCGACAAAAGAACTCTTATAAAACAAAAAGCTGGATTAAATGTAGGATTAATTGCAGATTTAAAACTCAATGAAAATTTAAACCTTAGATTTGAACCAGGTCTCTACACCAACAAATCTGATGTTATTTTCTATGATAGAGCCAAATTTTCTCAGAACTCAGATACTATAAGGTCAATAAAATCAACATATGTTCATTTGCCTATATTATTAAAATATAGTGCTAAAAGATATAATAACCTCAGGCCATACATTTTGGGTGGATTATCAACATCTTTTAATCTATCAAGTAATCAAAATAATCCTGAAGACAATAGTAACGGAACCTTTAGATTAAAAACCAATACATTTTATTATGAGTTGGGTATAGGAATTGATTTTTATTTACAATACTTTAAGTTTTCACCGTCAATAAGGGGAGTTTTTTCACTTAAAGACGAATTAGTTCAAGATACTGAACTGGACAGCCCATGGACAGGCAATATACAAAAAATGTCCGCCAGAGGAATTTTCCTAAATCTGTCCTTTCATTAAAATTTTATTGATAATTGTGATAAAATGATACCAACGGAATTAGAAAGATTTAAACTTTCTGGGTAATTTTTTGAATTAATTCTTGGAATAGTAATTTTTTGTTTTAACTCGTTTTCCACCTTAGAAGAAATACCATTAGCTTCGTTTCCAAAGACTAAAATACCTTTATCAAAATTAATTTTAGTTTCAAAAATTGATTCTCCATTTAAAAAAGTTCCTATTTTATTGAAAGATTTTGAAGATAAATATTTTTTTAAGTCTAAATAGGTAATATTAACTCTAGAAAGAGAGCCCATTGCTGACTGAACTACTTTTGGATTAAAACAATCCACAGAACCATTTGAGCATATTATGTCTGTAATATTATACCAATCACAGGTTCTTATAATGTTTCCAAGGTTTCCTGGATCATTTATACCATCTAATCCTAAAAGCAATTTTGATTCATCAATTATTTTTTTTTCTGGAATCCAAAAAATGGCTAAATGATCATCTGGATTAGTCAAAAAACTAATTCTTTTTAAATCTGACTCAGTAATTTGTGTTGATTTTGATTCTAAATTAAAATATTGTTGATCAATAGAAAATAATTTAAATAAAGAGAAATTAGATTGAATGAATTCGCTAATGGATTTCTTTCCCTCAACCACAAATAATTTATTTGTTAATCTATGCTTTTTCAACCTTAAGCTTTTAATCAATTTTATATCCCTTTTGTTAAGCATTATTATTGATGTATTTTTGAGTAATTTTTAATTAAGTGAAAAATCTTTATACAAAAATAGTATTATTTACAATTCTAGGTATTTCTCTTTTAAGTTGTAGTGTTACAAAAAACTTAGAATCAAATAGCTTAATATTAAGATCAAATAAAATATTAGTCAACAACAGTAAAATATCGGCTGATTCACTATTACCACTTATAGTTCAAAAAAAAAATAATTATTTCATTGGGTTTCCTGTTGGAGCAAAACTTTATGAAAATTCAAAAAAAAATAGTGATTCTCTTTTCGACGATTGGTTAAAAACAAAAAAAAATAAAGAAAAAAAATTAAATTCAATTTTTTCTAAAAAGCAAGTAGCTCAATTAAAAAAATATGTAAAAGACTACAATAACTGGAAAAATAAAAATGGTGAGAAACTTGAAATTATAGATACTGTAAAGACATCCATTTCAATTGAAAATTTAAAATCTTTCTACAGAAACAATGGATACTTTAATTCAAAAGTTGATAGTAAGATAAAAATTGACCAAAACAATAATAAATATGCCAAGGTCATTTATAATGTAGATCTTGGTAACCAGTACCTTTTAGACTCAATAAAAACCCAAATTAAATCTAAAACTTTAGATTCAATTTATCTAAACTCAAAAGAAAATTCTTTTTTAAAAATTGGTAATAGTTTTAATACAAAAGATTTTGAAAACGAAAGAAATAGAATTGAAAAATTATTTAAAAACTCTGGAATTTATGATTTTCAAATTAATTCCATTTCATTTAGAGTGAGTGTGGATACAACGTCTGTTAACAATAATATTCCCGTTGAAATTTTAATTGACAACAAAAAAAATGGAGAATATGAAATTCATAAAATAGAAAAAATTAATGTTAACATTCAAAATGATGAGCTTAATTCTAAGCTGAAACTAGTTGAAAATTTTCAGGGTATTAATTTTTATTCTAAAGATATTTTAAATTATAAGACTAAAATATTATCTGAATTAATATCGATTAAAAAAAATAATTTTTACAACGAACAATCAAGAAATAAAACAATAGATCAACTTAATAATTTTGATAATTTTCAATATCCTTCTATTAGCTTTAATTATTTAAAAAATTCTACTAATAAACTTGAAGCTAATATCTCTTTAGTTCCACAAAAAAAATATTCATTGAGTTTTGGACTGGACTTAAAACATTCAAATATTGAAGATATTGGAGTTGCATTTGAGACCTCAATTACAAATAGAAATATATTTAAAGGAGGGGAAAAGTTAGAATTAACAACCCGAGGCACTATTGGTAAATCAGCGAATACTACAATTTCAGAGTACGGATTTGATTTAAGATTAAGATTTCCTCGATTTTTTTCTCCACCAAGATTTAAAAACCTAATAGGTTTAGAAAACAAACCATCAACCTATATTAACATAGGTATTTCAAACCAAAATAACATAGGACTTGACAGACAAAATTTTAGACTAAATTTAAATTATGATTGGATAGATTTTAAAGAAAGTAGAAAGAGCTTTAGTCTTGTTAACATTGAATTGGTTAATAATAAAAACAGTTATAACTATTTTAATATTTATTCAAATTCTTTCAAGACCATAAATCAGATTGCTTTAAAAAACAATGCTTCCATTAATTATTTTGATTCTAATAATAAACTAATAATACCCTCTGGAATTGATTCTTTCATTGATGAAGTTATTTTAACCCCTAGTCTTGTTAACGAAGAAGATTTTAATACTTTAAGTTATATAAATGATCGTCGAAATAGATTGACTGCAAACAATTTAATTATAGGATCTAGTTATTCTTATATCAATAACTCCAAAAAAAATATTTTTGATAAAGATTTTTCTGAATTTAAATTTAAAATAGAATTAGCTGGAAATTTAACAGATATTTTAGCAAACGGATTTGATGTTTCTCAAAATAAATTTGGTAAAAATAAGATTTTGGGTTTAGCATATTCTCAATTTATAAAAACTGAGATAGGTTATATCAAGCATTGGACATTAGGAGTAAATTCTAAATTGGCTTTTAGGTCCTTTTTTGGAATTGCAGCTCCTTTAGGAAATTCAAATAGTATTCCTTTTTCCAAATCTTTTTTCGCTGGAGGTTCCAATGACAATAGAGCTTGGGAAGTTTACAGACTTGGTCCTGGAAGTAGTGGTGCTCTAAGTGAGTTCAACGAAGCAAATATGAAAATTGCATTTAATATTGAATATAGGTTTAAAATAATTGGTAAACTAGATGGGGCAATATTTAATGATATTGGAAATATTTGGAATGTCTTTGATGATACAAAAGATTCTAAAAGAACCTTTGATGGTTTTAAAGATTTAAATGAATTAGCTATAGGTAGTGGATTTGGAATGAGATACAATTTAGGATACTTTATTTTAAGACTTGATACTGGATTTAAAACTTACAATCCTGTTCTTGAAAATAAAGACCGATGGTTTAATGATTTTAATCTGAAAAATGCAGTGTTTAATATTGGTTTAAATTATCCTTTTTAGGATCAATTATTCTTACTAATTTAGCGCCCTAACTAAAAATAAAAATGAATTACAATATAAAAGGAGGCGTAGCAACAGGAGATGAAGTTCAAGAAATTTTTAAGCTTGCAAAGGATAAGAAGTTTGCATTACCTGCGGTTAATGTAATAGGATCAAATTCAATAAATGGTGTTTTAGAAACCGCCGCTAAATTGAATGCTCCAGTTATTATTCAATTCTCTAATGGTGGGGCGGTTTTTAATGCTGGAAAAGGATTAAACAACGATAATCAGAGCGCTGCAATTAAAGGAGCAATTGCAGGTGCTAAACACGTACATGAACTTTCAAAAGCTTACGATGTTCCTGTAATTTTACATACAGATCATGCTGCAAAAAAACTCTTGCCATGGATTGACGGTTTATTAACCGCCAGCGAGGAACACTTCAAAAAAACTGGAAAGTCTTTATTTAGCTCACACATGATAGATCTTTCTGAAGAACCAATAGAGGAAAATATTTCTATTTGCAAAGAATATCTTTCAAGAATGAGTAAAATTGGTATGACTTTAGAAATTGAACTTGGAATTACTGGAGGAGAAGAGGATGGAGTAGACAACACTGATGTTGACGATTCTAAATTATATACCCAACCCGAAGAAGTTGCTTATGCCTATGAAGAGCTTTCTAAAATCAGTGATAAATTTACTATTGCTGCAGCATTTGGAAATGTACACGGTGTTTATAAACCTGGAAATGTAAAATTAACACCTAAGATCCTAAAAAATTCTCAAGATTTTGTGTCAGAAAAATATAATGTAGGACACAATACTATCAATTTTGTTTTTCATGGAGGATCAGGTTCAACAATTGAAGAAATTAGAGAAGCAATTGATTACGGAGCTATTAAAATGAATATTGATACAGATATGCAATTTGCATTTATGACCGGTATTCGAGACTATTTTAATACTAATAGCGAATATTTAAAATCACAAATTGGTAATCCTGACGGAAGTGATATTCCAAACAAAAAATATTATGACCCTAGAGTTTGGTTAAGAAAAGCTGAGGAAAGTTTTATTAATAGATTAACTCGAGCTTTTGAAGATCTAAATAATATAAATACATTGAACTAGTTTTGGTTTACTATATTTGATAAAACATCTCTTTTATGGCTTGGTTTAAAAGAAAAACAAAAGGAATACAAACTTCAACTAAGGAGAAAAAAGACACACCAGAAGGGTTGTGGCATAAGACACCTACTGGTAAAATTATTGACACAGAAGAATTAGAGAAAAATTTTTATGTCTCGCCTGAAGATGGTTTCCATTTAAGAATCGGAAGTGAGGAGTATTTTAAAATTTTATTTGATAACAATTTCAAAGAAATAGATAAAAATATTAAGTCCAAAGATCCTCTGAAATTTTCTGATAATAAATCTTATAAACAAAGATCAAAAGACGCTAGAAAAAAATCAGGATTGAAAGACGCTATAAGAGTTGCATTTGGTAAGTCACATGGAGAAAATGTTGTTATTGCTTGTATGGATTTCAAATATATAGGAGGCTCAATGGGTTCAGTTGTAGGAGAAAAAATTAGTAGAGCGATTGATTTAGCTATAAAGAAAAAAACTCCCCTAATTATAATATCAAAATCAGGTGGCGCTAGAATGATGGAGGGTGCTATTTCATTAATGCAAATGGCTAAAACATCTGCTAAGCTTGCCCAACTTTCAATTAAAAAGCTTCCTTATGTTTCTTTATGTACTGATCCTACAACCGGAGGAACCACTGCATCATTTGCAATGTTAGGAGATATTAATATTTCTGAACCTGGAGCCTTGATAGGTTTTGCAGGACCAAGAGTTGTAAAAGATACAACTGGAAAAGATCTTCCTGAAGGATTTCAAACTTCAGAATTTTTACTTGAACATGGATTTTTAGATTTCATAACTTCACGAATCGAATTAAAGAAGAAAATTAACTTGTATTTTGATTTAGTACTTAATAGACCATTAAGATCAGTTTAAACTACTTTTTTATAAAATTAATATTATATTTGCCGCGCTATAATAGCTACATAAGAATCATTTTAATAATATTGGCATGTATTTAACAAAAGAAAACAAAAAAGAAATCTTCAAGGAGCACGGTAAGTCGGAAAGTGATACTGGCTCAGCTGAAGGTCAAATTGCATTATTTACAAAACGTATCAACCACTTAACAGAGCATTTAAAAAACAACAGAAAAGATTTCAATACTGAAAGATCGCTTGTTATGATGGTTGGTAAAAGAAAAAGTTTATTGAGTTATCTTAAAAATAAAGATATCAAAAGATATCGTGAGATTATCAAAAAACTTAACCTACGTAAATAAGTTCTTTACATAGTTTTTCATTGGTATTCTACTTAAGACACAACACAACTTAATTTAATTAATGAAAAATATGAAAATCAAAACTTATAATGAAACCATTGACCTTGGTGATGGTAGACAAATTACTTTAGAAACAGGAAAATTAGCTAAACAAGCTCATGGATCGGTTGTTGTTCAAATGGGTAAAGCTATGTTACTTTGTACAGTAGTTTCTAACTATGAAGCTGGAAATGTAGATTTCCTGCCTTTAACAGTAGATTACAGAGAAAAATTTGCTGCAGCTGGTAGATATCCTGGTGGCTTCTTTAAAAGAGAAGCTCGGCCTAGTGATGGTGAAGTTTTAACTATGAGATTAGTGGATAGAGTATTACGTCCATTATTTCCAAAAGATTATCACTCTGAGGTTCAAGTCATGATACAGCTAATGTCACATGACGAAGATGTTATGCCTGATGCCTTAGCAGGACTTGCAGCATCTGCAGCTATACAATTAAGTGATTTTCCTTTCGAGTGTCCCATCTCAGAAGCAAGAGTTGCTAGAATTGATGGTAAATTTATTATTAATCCTAGCAGAGCTCAATTAGAAAAATCTGACATTGATATGATGGTAGGTGCTTCTTATGATTCAGTTATGATGGTCGAAGGTGAAATGGCCGAATGTAGCGAAGAAGAAATGGCTGATGCTATTAAATTTGCTCATGAATCAATTAAGGTACAGATTGAAGCTCAAGTTAGACTTGCAGAAGCAGTTGGAAAAAAAGAAGTTAGAGAATATGAAACAAGTGCTGAAAATGAAGAACTTGCCAAAAAAATCCACGATGCTACTTATGATAAATCTTATAAAATTGCAAAAAAAGGAACATCTAAATCAGAAAGGAGTTTAGCTTTTTCTAACCTAAAAGATGAAGTTAAAGCACTGTTTTCTGAAGAAGAAATTGAAGAATATGGAAAACTAATTAGTAAATACTTTAACAAATCACAAAAGGAAGCTATTAGAGAATTAACTTTAAATGAAGGATTAAGATTAGATGGAAGAAAAACAACAGACATCAGACCAATTTGGTGTGAAGTTGATTATTTACCCTCAACTCATGGATCTTCTATTTTTACGAGAGGTGAAACTCAAGCACTAGCTACAGTTACATTAGGAACTTCCAGAGAAGCTAATAAAATCGATATGCCATCATATGAAGGTGAAGAAACATTTTACCTTCATTATAATTTTCCTCCATTCTGTACTGGTGAAGCCAGGCCTTTAAGGGGGACTTCAAGAAGAGAAGTTGGTCATGGAAATTTAGCACAAAGAGGACTTAAAGGAATGATACCTGACGATTGCCCTTACACAGTAAGAGTTGTTAGTGAGGTTTTGGAATCTAATGGATCTTCATCAATGGCAACAGTTTGTTCTGGAACTATGGCTTTAATGGATGCTGGTGTGCAAATTACAAGACCTGTTTCTGGAATTGCAATGGGACTTATTTCAGATGGTGAGCGTTACGCAGTATTAAGTGATATATTAGGTGATGAAGATCATTTAGGTGATATGGACTTTAAGGTAACTGGAACATCTGAAGGAATAACAGCTTGTCAAATGGATATTAAAATCAAAGGACTTTCCTATGAAATCTTGGTAAAAGCTTTAAAGCAAGCTAGAGATGGAAGATTACATATTTTAGAAAAAATTACAGATACAATTGAAAAGCCTAACCCAGAAGTTAAAGCTCATTCTCCAAAAATGGTTACTAGTCGAATTCCTAATGAGTTTATTGGTCCTTTCATTGGTCCGGGTGGTAAAGTAATTCAAGAATTACAAAAAACTACTGGTTGTACAATCGTAATTAACGAAGATCCCGAAACAGAAGAAGGAATTGTAGAAATTCTTGGAACAGACCAGGAAGGTATTGATTCTGTTCTGTCTAAAATTGAATCTCTTCTTTTCAAGCCAGAAAAAGGTAATACTTATAAAGTAAAAGTTATTAAAATGTTAGATTTTGGAGCTGTTGTTGAATATGTAGATGCCCCAGGAAATGAGGTTTTATTACACGTAAGTGAGATTGCATGGGAAAGAACTAATAATGTAAGTGATGTTCTTAAATTAGGTGATGAACTAGAGGTGAAATACTTTGGTGTAGATCCAAGAACTAGAAAAGAAAAAGTTTCAAGAAAAGCATTATTGGAAAAACCTGAAGGGTTTGTTGAAAGACCTCCAAGACCTCAAAATAGAGATAATAGAGGAAGAGATAACAGAGGAAGAGATAATAGAAATAAAAAATAGCTTCTATTAATTGTAACCTTTCTGCTATTTCTAACGTATAATAAGTTTAATACACATTAAATGAGACAACTTAAGATTACTAAACAGGTAACTAACAGAGAAACAGCTTCCCTTGATAAATATTTGCAAGAAATTGGTAAAGTCGATTTAATTACCGCTGAAGAGGAAGTTGAATTAGCTCAAAAAATTAGAGCTGGAGATGAAAATGCACTGGACAAATTAACCAAAGCTAATCTAAGATTTGTTGTTTCTGTTGCTAAGCAATATCAAAATCAAGGACTTACATTACCTGATTTGATAAACGAAGGTAATTTAGGCTTAATAAAAGCTGCTCGAAGATTTGATGAAACTAGGGGGTTTAAGTTTATTTCTTATGCAGTTTGGTGGATTAGACAATCTATTTTGCAAGCACTTGCTGAACAGTCAAGAATTGTTAGGCTTCCATTAAATAAAATTGGCTCGATCAATAAAATAAATAAAATGTATGCCTTCTTAGAACAAGCTAACGAGAGAGTTCCATCTGCAGAAGAAATTGCTAAAGAGTTAGACATGACAGTCTCCGATGTTAAAGAATCTATGAAAAATTCTGGAAGACATGTCTCTATGGATGCTCCATTAGTTGAGGGTGAAGATTCTAATTTATATGATGTTTTAAGAAGTGGTGAATCTCCAAATCCAGATAGAAATCTTTTACATGAATCATTAAGAACAGAAATTGAAAGAGCATTAGAAACTTTAACACCGAGAGAGGCAGATGTAGTTAGATTATACTTTGGTTTAGGTGAAAAACACGCCATGACTCTTGAAGAAATTGGTGAAACGTTTGATTTAACCAGAGAAAGAGTTAGACAAATCAAGGAGAAAGCTATTAGAAGACTTAAACACACATCTAGAAGCAGAATACTAAAAACTTATTTAGGTTAAATGAATTTAATTGCTCCATCTATGCTTGCTTGCGATTTCGGAAATCTGAAAAGTGAGATTGATATGGTTAACAAGAGTAATGCTGACTGGTTTCACATTGATGTGATGGATGGTGTTTTTGTTCCAAATATTTCATTTGGTACTCCAATAATGAAAGTATTAAAAGAGTATGCAAAAAAAACATTGGATGTCCATTTAATGATAGTAAATCCTGATAAATATTTAGAGAATTTTGCTGAACTGGGTGCAGATATTCTTACTGTACATTTTGAGGCTTGTACTCACCTTCATAGAACTGTTCAAAGAATAAAAGATTTAAATATGAAAGCTGGAGTTGCTATTAATCCACACACACCCGTTTCATTACTAAAATCAATTATAAGTGAATTAGATTTAGTTTGTGTCATGAGTGTTAACCCTGGATTTGGAGGTCAGTCTTTTATTGAAAATACTTACGATAAAGTACAAGAACTAAAATCAATGATTAACGATAGTGGTTCAAATGCAATAATAGAGATTGATGGTGGTGTTAATTCAAATAATGCAAAAAAATTAATTGACTGTGGCGCTACTGCCCTAGTAGCTGGAAGCTTTGTATTTAAATCGAGTAATCCAACCCAAACTATTTCTGAATTATCTTCCATTATTAACTAAATAAGGATATTTTTATTTAAATTAATACATAGCAATATGTATCATAATTCTATTAATGTCATAGGAATCATGAGTGGAACATCATTGGATGGTCTTGACTTGTGTTTAGTTAAATTTAATAATGATGACTATTCCGAATTTCAAATTATCAAAGGATTAACCTACCCATACTCTAAAAAATGGATTAATAAACTTACAAATTCAATAAATTTATCTAATGAAAATCTAGATCTCTTAGATAAAGAATATGGAAAATTAATAAGTGATACTATAAATAAATTTATTAATGAATGTGGTAATCCAAAAATTAATTTAGTGTCTTCACATGGTCATACAGTTTTTCATGATCCAAAAAATGGTATTACCAAACAAATCGGTAATGGTAAAATAATTTTTGATAATATTAATACAGATCTTGTTTATGACTTTAGAGTTCAAGATGTAAAACTTGGTGGTCAAGGAGCACCATTAGTTCCAATTGGTGATTTAAATTTATTTAAAAATTATAAATATTGCTTAAATCTAGGAGGATTTAGTAATATATCTATTAAAGAAAATGATACAATTCTAGCTTTTGATATTTCTCCAGTGAATACAGTTCTAAATCATTATTCAAAAAAACTAGGCTTTGAATTTGATAAGAATGGAACTCTTTCAAAGAAAGGAGTTGTTGATATTGATTTGTTAAAAAAACTAAACAAAATGAAGTATTATGAATTACAAGGACCCAAATCATTAGGAATTGAATTCGTAATTCAAGAGGTTTTTCCAATAATTGATTCAGCTCTTGTAGATGATTATACTATTTTAAGAACCTATATTGAACACATTGCAACCCAGTTAAAAAAAGCAATTAATGAAAATAATGAAGATAAAATTTTAATAACTGGAGGTGGTGCCTACAACAAAACTCTTATTAAAGTTTTAGAAAATAAACTGAAATGTCATTTGGTTATTCCTGAAAAAGAAATTATTGAAAACAAAGAGGCTCTAATATTTGCTTATTTAGGATTACTCAAAGCAAATAATAAAATAAATTGCCTAAAAAGCGTTACTGGAGCTTCAAAAAATCATTCCTCAGGACAAATTTTTAGAAAATTATAAATTTTGGATTTTTATATTTTTCCATTTTACTTTAATCCCTCCTCCATCGTGAATTTGTAGAGCTATTCTACCATTGGCTTCTCCAATTTTTTTATCTGTATAAGAAATCATTTTATTACCATTCAACCAGGTTGTTACGGTCTGATCTTCAACTTTAACAGTTAACTTATTCCAGTCTCCCATAATTAGCGAAGAATCTTTTCCTGCACTTGGTTTGATTAACCACCCTCGTCCATAAGACTCGTATATTCCACCAGTAAATGAACCAGGTGGTGCAACTTCTACTTGCCAACCGCTAACTTTTGTTCCATCAACTGTTGATCTAAAAAAAACTCCACTGTTACCATTTGCTTCTTGCATAAATTCTAAATTCAAAACGAAATTTTTATAGTAATCTTCAGTACCTAAATATCCGTACTGAGCATCAGGACCACTTTCACAAACTAAAAGTCCTTCCTCAACATACCACTTCTCCGTTCCATAAATAATCCAGCCACTTAAATCTTTTCCATTAAATAAGTTAATAGTATTTGCTTGATTGACTATCGGTTCATTATTACTTGAATTGTCATTATTAGTTGTGTAATGATTATGAGTCTCCGGTGAAAATAAGGAAAGTGATGCACAAGAATAATTTAAAATTATTACTAATGAAACTAATAGGTAATTTATATACTTCATATTAATGTTGATTAAAATTGTAAATTTATATAGGTATAAAGATAATTAAATGATAACAATAAGATTAAAAACATTATTTTTTTTGAATGTTATAATTCTAATTAACAGTCCAAGCTTGTTTAGTCAATTCGAAACTGGAATAATCTCAACACTTGAAGCTGCCTATCCAGACAAAAATAATATCAAATTAAAAAAAACTTTTTCTTACCATATTCCACAAAACTCTGACTTCGAAGCATTGATTTTAATTAAATCAAAAAAAAATAAAAAATTCACCTTCAATTCAAAATCAAAAACATTAAAAAATATTAATTATTCAATAATAAAATCTGTTCCAGTTGAAGAAAATACAGGTTTAGACAGTAGAACTGAACAGTTTTTAGGAAAAATTAATCCTCATGTAATTAGAAGAGCTCCATTTGAAGTATTTGAAATTATTCAACCTTTAACTAAAAATAAAATTGAAACTGTTAATCATTTTTCTTTATTAAGAATCTCTGTAAAATCTATTGATTTTAAAAGCACTGGAAATTTTAAATTAAATTTAATTCTAAATGATGGTTTTAAAACTGAACAATTAAAATTTAAGATTAAAGTTCATGATGCTTTAATTCCAAAGCTTGAAAAAAGTAAATTCTTTTATACAAATTGGTTCAATTTGAGTAAAATGGAGGAAATGCACAATTTGATAAGATGGAATGAAGAGTGGTTTATAATGCTTGATAAATATGCTAAATTAATGGCAGAGGGGCGTCAAAATTGTATAATAATTCCTCATGAGCTTATTAGTTTAAAAAGCAACAAAATTTCTTTGGATGAAGAGAAAATGATATCGTTTATAAATGTTTTTAAAAAGTATGGATTTAAATATTTTGAGTCACCTCACTTGCTTAACAGAGGAGCTAATGACGATTGGGGAAGTCCAGAATTAAAAACTAAACTACGTAAGAAAGGCTACTACTCAGAGGAAGGAAAAAAGGAAATTGATACAATAATTAGAAAAATAAAATCTTTTACAAAAAAATATAATTTAGAAAATCAATGGCTTCAACATATTGCAGATGAACCTACAGACATTAACGCTCAATGTTATAAAGATGTCTCAAAACAAATTAAATTGATATATCCTGAGGTTACTATAATGGAGGCTACCAATGCAAAAGAATCATTATCCGGTTCAATCGATTTATGGTGTCCACTAATAAACGATTTTCAAGAAAATCAAGATTTTTTTGAAGAAAGAGAAAAAAAAGGAGAAAAAATTTTAATATACACATGTTTAGTTCCAGGTGGAAAATGGTTAAACAGGACATTAGATATGGAAAGAATTAGACAAGTCTATTTTGGATGGGCAGGTTCAAAATACAACACCTTTGGATACTTGCATTGGGGATTAAATCAGTATAAGGCTAACCCTTTCAAACAAAGTGTGGTGAAACACCCATCTCCTCAAGCATCAAGTAATAATTTTCTGCCAGCTGGGGATACTCATGTAATTTATCCTGGAACTGATGGACCACTTTCATCACTTCGCTTTGAAGCACACCGACAGGGAATAGAAGATTACGAATTACTGGAAAAATTAAAGTTAAAAAATCCAAATAAGCATAAGAGATTTATAAAAAAATTATTTTTAAACTACACCAATTATTCTCTATCGATTAGAAAATATGAGAGAATTAGAAAAAAATTACTTAAATCAATTTAATATTATGAAAAAAACAATAACAACTATATTATTGATGTTGCTTGTATTTAATATAAATGCACAAAAAAGAAAAGAATTTTTTAAAAGCCCTAAAGGAAAGTTCTTAATTTCCTCAGATTTACACATACATTCTGTGTTTTCAGATGGTGAAGTTTGGCCTAGTATAAGAATCAAAGAAGCTAGAAAGGATGGTCTTGATTTAATCTCCCTTACTGAACATTTAGAATATTTGTCTTATAAAAATGATATGAACATAACTGATAGAAATAGATCATTTGAAATTTCAAATTCAATGCTTAAAGAGGAAGAAGCATTAATGGTAATAAATGGTTCGGAAATCACAAAACCAATGCCCCCAGGACATTTTAATGCTGTTTTTATTAAGGATGCTAACCTACTTATTAATCCCGATGGTGAGAAAGCTATAATTGAAGCTAACAAACAAGGAGCATTTGTATTTTGGAACCATCCTAATTGGGTAGAAAATAGAGATGATGCAATTGCAAGATTTGACGATCTTCATAAAAAACTTTTAAGAAAAAAATTATTTCATGGCATTGAGGTAGTTAACGAGCACACCTACTCAGAGGAGGCATTAGCACTAGCACTTGACAATGACCTTACGATAATGGGTACCAGCGATATTCACGGATTAATTAATTGGACTTTTGAAAAAGAAAAAAATTATCATAGACCAGTTACATTTATTATCTCGGATAACATTACAAAAGCAAGTATTAAAGACGCATTATTTGCTCAAAAGACTTTTGTTTGGCATAGAGATATGCTAATCGGAAAAGAAGAAAATATTCTTCCTATTATAAACGAAAATATAACTGTAACATCTAATGGCTATTATAAAAAAATAGTAACAATCAAAATTTCAAATAGCGGGATTGTTCCTTTAAAATTGAAATATACTGGAGATTATACATTTCACAGTAATGGACCAGTATTAGAAGTTCCTGCAAAAGGAGAATTACTTGTAACTGTTAAAACAAGAGAGATCTTAGAAAAAATTGAAATGCCATTTGAAGTTTTAAATATTATTACTGCTCCAAAACAAAATTTAAAAATTATTAAAATAGTTAAACTTTAATTATTGTAATTTAATATTTAAAATAGAGTTTTTAGAAAATTCTATAGAACCTTCATCAAATTTTGGTTTTCTAAACCTAATTTGTTTTTTTGATGAAAAACCGTACTGTTCAGATGGAATCCCAATAAAATTTTTATCCAGTATGTTGTTAAAATTTTCATCTAATAAAATTGAAATTAAATAAGTTCCTTTTGGTAAATTAATTGTAATCGAAAAATTCCCCTTTTTAACTTTTTCTTTAAAACCGTAATCAAAACCAATCCTTTGACCTGAACTATTTGTAATGTTATTATCCCAAGAGTCTGAATTAGACCAAACTGCAATCATTAAATTCCCACTGGACTCAATATTGGAAATATTTAATTTCAACTCAAATGATTCTGGATTATTTTGTGAAATTAATTCTGTATTTAAAAATAAAATAAGTACCAAAAAAAATTTATCCATAACTTATTTTTAAGTGACCCAGGGAGGATTCGAACCTCCAACCGTCAGAGCCGAAATCTGATATTCTATCCAGTTGAACTACTGGGCCAAAACTTAAGATAATTTAGAGCGAACTATATTTGAAATAGTTTTTCCATCAGCTTTTCCAGAAAGTTTATTAGACGCTATACCCATTACTTTACCCATATCCTTCATGCCTTCGGCACCAGTTTCATTAATAATTTTAATAATTATTTTTTCAAGCTCGTCAACATCGATTTGTTTTGGTAAAAACCTCTCAATTATTTTAGCTTGTGACAATTCAATATTTGCTAGTTCAGGTCTTTTTTGGTTTGAATATATATCAGCGCTTTCCTTTCTTTGCTTTACTAATTTCTGAAGGATTTTTATCTCCTCAACTTCACCAATTTCACCATTAGAATTTTTTTGAGTTTTTGCTAATAATAATGCTGATTTGATTGCCCTTAAAGACTCTAATTGATCATTATCCTTGTTTTTCATTGCATGAATAATTGATTCCGAAATTTTATCTATTAACTCCATATAATATTATTAAAAATTAGTCAACATTGTCGTGTAAAAAAGATTTATCAATTTGTAGATTAATTTCCCCGTTAGAATCTTTAATTTTCTCAACATCATCAAAATTAATTCCAGCTCTTTTAAAAGCAGGTTCATTTTCCATATTTATCAAATTTTTTGCTTTATTAAAATTATAATTGTATTCTTTTAATTTGATTTTTCTTTCCTCAGTTCTTCTTGAAAGTCCATCAGCAATTGAGCTATTTAATGGATTTAATGTAATTTCCTTTTCATCATTTACGTTTATAGTTGCCTTATCATTTGATTTTGGAACATAATCATCAAAACTTGACTTATTAGCCTTGGTAGCGGTAACTTCGGTAACAGGAATAATATGAATTGGATTATTAACTTCAATTTCATTTATATCCTCAATTAGTTCATGAATAATTTTATCAGAATCAATATTTTGCTTTTTTAAAGGCATATCAAAATCAAACGAAACTTGATCATCAGGCTTAATTTCTTCTGGAGAAATAACTTCAACATCTTTTAAATTAATTTCAAATTCTTTTGTTTTTATATCATCCTCATTGATATCCAAAGTCACTTTATAATCTTCATTAGAAGTGTTAAGATTATTTATTGAATTTATGTTGTCTATTTCCGAATCAGTATTTTTAAAATTAATTGAATCTGATTCAAAGTCAATTTGTAATAATTTATCGTTAGAATTATTTATTGATCCCAAATTTTGGACAAAACCACCGTTTTCGTCAAGATTATGAATTATTTTTTTTGGATCAGAATTAATTATTTCCTCCTGTTGATTTGGATCAAAACCGGTTGCTATTACTGTAACTGAAATAGAGTTCTCTAAACTTAAATCCTCACCAACTCCCATTATTATATTAGCACCATGACCTGCTTTTTCCTGTATGTAATCATTAATTAATCCTATTTCATCAATAGTAATTTCTTCTTTTCCAGAAACAATTAAAAGCAATACATTTTTAGCTCCATTTATTCTATTATCGTTCAATAGTGGAGAATCTAAAGCAGAAGATATTGCCTCAATTGACCTTTTAGAGCCTGATGCTGTTGAAGAACCCATAATTGCATTTCCGCTGTTTGATAAAACAGTTTTAGCATCTTTTAAATCAATATTTTGAGTATAATGGTGAGTAATAACCTCAGCAATACCTTTAGAGGCAGTCGCAAGAACTTCATCCGCCTTGGCAAACCCCTCCTTGAAACCTAGATTACCATAAATATCTCTTAGTTTATTATTGTTAATTACGATTAAAGCATCTACTTCATTTTTTAATTTATCAATACCTTTTTTAGCTTGCTCTTCTCTAATTTTACCTTCAAATTGAAATGGCATAGTGACTATTCCAACAGTTAAAATATCCATTTCTTTTGCAAGTTTAGAAATCACTGGAGCAGCTCCCGTTCCAGTTCCACCACCCATTCCAGCTGTTATAAAAACCATTTTCGTATTGGTTTCTAACATTTTTTTTAAATCATCGAAACTTTCTACTGCAGCTTTTTCACCAATTTCAGGATTTGCCCCTGCACCTAATCCCTCAGTTAATGAAATCCCTAATTGAATTTTATTTTCTACTTTACTGTTTTCTAAAGCTTGAGAATCTGTGTTACATACTACAAAATCAACTCCTTTGATTCCCTTTGAATGCATATAATTTATAGCGTTACTTCCTCCACCACCAACTCCAATTACTTTAATTACGTTACTCTTGTTTTTTGGTAAATCAAATGGTAAATTATTTATTTCTGGATTTAGTTGCATAATTTTAATTTATTCGGCGTTATCTAAAAAGTTTTTTATTTTGTCTGTAAACTGATCAAGAATTGAAATTCTTTCTTTTATATTGTTTTTTTCATCATTAGGTTCAGAACTATTTTCTTCTAACGATTCTTCATTGTTTATTGTGTTTTTTCTAATTTTTGTTGAGTTCATAACAAGACCAACTGCAGTTGCATACATTGGGCTAGAAATATCAATTGAATTATTGCCTGCTAAATGTTCACTTGGATGACCCAATCTAGTATCCATTCCAGTAATATATTCAACCAATTGTTTAAGATGTTTTAACTGACTTCCTCCACCTGTTAGTACAATTCCTGCAATTAATTTCTTTTTTTGCTCCTCATGTCCATAATTTTTAATTTCAATATAAACCTGTTCAATTATTTCTACAACTCTAGCATGAATGATTTTTGATAAATTTTTTAAGGTAATCTCTTTTGGATCTCTTCCTCTTAATCCTGGAATTGAAACAATTTCATTTTCTCTATTTTCTCCTGGCCATGCAGATCCAAATTTAATTTTTAGTAATTCAGCTTGTTTTTCAATTATTGAGCAACCTTCTTTAATATCATCAGTAATAACATTTCCGCCAAATGGAATTACAGATGTATGCCTAATAATTCCATCTTTAAAAATGGCTAAATCTGTGGTGCCTCCGCCAATATCAATTAATGCAACTCCAGCTTCTTTTTCCTCTTGACTCAATACTGCATCAGAAGAAGCAATTGGCTCAAGTGTTATCCCCTCAAAGTCAATTCCTGCACTTTTAATACATCTAGCTATATTTTTAATGGATGATACTTGTCCAACAACTACGTGAAAATTAGCTTCCAGTCTTCCTCCAAACATTCCTATAGGTTCTTTTATTTCAGCTTGACCATCAACTTTATAATCCTGAGGAAGAACATGTATAATCTCCTCTCCAGGTAACATAACTAACTTGTGAACTTGATTAATCAATTTATCCAAATCATCGTTATTAATAACTGTATCCGAATTAATTCTGGTTATGTAGTCACTATGCTGTAAACTTCTGATATGTTGACCAGCTATTCCAACAACTACCTTATCGATTTTTTCTGAAGAACTGAGTTCTGCTTCGTTTACTGCAGCTTGAATTGACTGAATAGTTTGAGTTATATTATTTACAACTCCTCTGTGTACACCTAAACTCTTAGATTTACCAATACCAATAATTTTTAATTTACCATATTCATTTAATGAACCTATAAGAGCTACAATTTTTGTTGTCCCTATATCCAAACCAACAAATATATTTTTTTGTTCCATTTTACTTTCTTTGTATTATGACTTGATTTTTAAAATTTAAGTTAATAGAGCTTAAACTATCCAATAACCCAGAATTATAAACATTTAAAAAAAATGATTCATAATTTTTAAATTTTGAATCATATTCTTTAAATCCCCTCATATTTATACGATATGAAAAATCGTTTAAGGTAAATACCAAATCTTCATTTTTAAAACTTAAACTGGATATATGATTATTTAAAAATTTATTTTTTTCGATGTAACCTCCAATTTCGCCTAAAATTTTTAAATCTAGGGAATCAACATTATTTAAAATAAGAGGAACCGATTTTGAAAATTTTGTAGATAAAGGCATTTTTTTTCCACGAGCATCTATATAAAACTTATCATTTAAAACTCTAAACACTGGGTTCTTTTCTATTATTTTTATACCTAATTTACCATCAACAGATATCGATACATCTACTGAATCAATATAATTATTTGATAATATATGTTGTTCGATACCCTTCAAATTTAAATTACTTTTTAAAATTTTATTTGAAAAAATATTAGTTTGTTTTAACAATTTATTAACTGAATCTATAGAAGAGAATTTAAAATTAGTTTCAATAAAATTAATATCTGAAGATTCAATAATACGTGACTCATTTTTTTTGAAACCAAACAAAGTGAGTAATCCAACTAATATTAATAAAAATGATATTTTAATCTTATTAAAACTCATAATAATTCTAAATGTTTTTTTATCAAATTAACTTCTTCTGAAATATCTCCTGCTCCCATAATTACCAATATATCTGAACTAGATTTGCTAAGATATTTTGGTAGATTTGATTTAGTAATCAAACATTTATTATTATTTTCTATCCTATTTAAAAGATTTTCAGAATTAATATTTTTTATTGGCTTTTCTCTGGCTGGATATATCTCTGTAAGAACAACCTCATCAAATAAAGATAAACTTTGAGCAAATTCACTCATAAAATCTCTGGTTCTTGAATATAAATGAGGTTGAAAAACTGCAGTAACTTTTTTCTCTGGATACAATTCTCTAATAGACTTACTAATTTCTTCAATTTCCTTAGGATGATGAGCATAGTCATCAATTATTATTTTAGGGGATTTTAGTACATAAGTAAATCTTCTTTTAACACCTAAGAAAGTAGATAAAGATTTAGACAACTTTAACTTATCTATTTTTAATTCAAGGCCAATAGCAAATGCAACAAGAGCATTTAATGCGTTATGCCTTCCCTGCATATTAAATTTAATACTAGAGATTAAACCATTATAATTAATATCAAAAAAAACTTCTTCATTTAATATATTATAATTAGTAATATGAAAATCAGAATTTTTATCAAATCCAAAAGTTGATCCTTTTATTGATATTTTTTCATTTACGAGTAAAATACCCTCATTCTTAATATTATTTGTAAAATCTGTAAATGAATCATATAAAGACTGTTCATTAAAATAAACATCTAAATGATCTGGATCAATTGATGTGATACACGCGATATCAGGATATAATGTCAAAAAAGATCTATCAAATTCGTCAGCTTCAACTAAAATAATTTCATCTCCGTTTTGAATAAAGTTTGTATTATAATTTTCAGAGATCCCACCAATAAAAGACGTAAATTTTATATTATTCTCTAGTAAAATGTGGGAAAGAATTGAAGCAGTAGTTGTTTTCCCATGAGTTCCAGCAACAGCAATACAAAATTTATTTTTGGATAGTATTCCTAAAATTTCAGATCTTTTTAAAATTTTAAAACTACTCTGTTGAAAAAAAACAAATTGTTTATTTGATTTAGAAATGGCCGGTGTATACACTACTAAAGTTTCTTCTTTATTTAAAAAATTATTTGGAATATTTGCCTTTGAATCTTCGTAATTAATGACAGATCCCTTGAAAGACAATTGTTTAGTAATTGATGATTTCACTTTATCATAACCACCAACTGATTTTTGTTTGTCTATAAAATAAAGAGCTAATGAAGACATGCCAATTCCTCCGATGCCTAAAAAATATATGTTCTTATATTTTTCAAGCATAATCTATGGATTTTAAAATTTGATTAACAATTATTTTGCTAGCATCAGGTTTTGCAAGATTTTTAATTGACTTTGACAATTTTTTGGAATAAATATTATCAAAATGTATTTTTTCAAATATTTTAAAAAACTTGGTATTTAAATCTTTTTCGATTACTAGTTCTGCAGAGTTTAATTTTACAAGTGACATAGCATTCTTTGTCTGATGGTCTTCAGCTACATTTGGAGAAGGTATAAAAATTACAGGTTTACCAATAATACATAATTCAGAGATTATACTAGCGCCCGATCTAGAAATTATATAATCCGAAGCCATATAAGCATAATTCATTTTTTCTATAAAAGGTTTAACAATTACAGATGATGAGTTAAACTTTTTATAATCATGATATTGATTCTTTCCACACTGCCAAATAATTTGTAGATCATAACTTTTAAATTGACTTAAGTTTTCACTAATGAATTCATTAATTTTTGACGCACCCAAACTGCCTCCTAATATTAGTACTGTTTTTTTAGATTGTTTTAAATTAAAAAAACTAGTTGACTCATCTTTTTTTAAATTAATATTTAATATTTCTTTTCTAACTGGATTACCTGTGTAAATTAATTTATGATTTGGAAAATATTTTTCCATTTCGGGATAGGAAACACATATTTGATTTACAGATCTTGATAGTATTTTATTTGTTAATCCTGGATATGAATTTTGTTCTTGAATTAAAGTTGGAACTCTTAATTTTGAAGCAATATATAATAATGGTCCACTTGCAAAACCTCCTGTTCCAATCACATAATGAGGTTTAAACTGTTTTATAATTAAATAAGATTTTATTAGACTGAAAATAATTTGAAATGGAACTAAAAGGTTGGTATAATTAAAACTTCTTTTAATTCCGGATATCCATAATCCTGAAACTGAATAACCATTTTCTGGAATTTTTTCCATTTCCATTCTATTTTTAGCCCCAACAAATTCAATTTTTGAGTTTTTAATTCTATCACTCAATTCATTAGCAATAGAAATTGCTGGGAATATATGCCCACCTGTACCACCACCTGAAATTAAAAATCTAACTTGTTCCACTTAAAATATTTATTGGGTTATCAGAACTCAATTCACTCTTGGGTTTCCTATTTGTACTTACACTTAAAACAATGCCTAAAGCAAGAAAAGTCATCCATATCGAAGTTCCACCTGTACTAATCAAAGGAAGTGGCTGACCAGTAACAGGAAAAAGCTGAACAGCTACTCCCATATTTATAAAAGCTTGAAAAATAATTGGTAAACCTGCACCAAGAGCTAATAGTTGACCAAAAATAGTATCAGATTTATATGAAACTATGATTATTCTAAATAGTAGAAGTAGATATAAAAGTAAAATAGAAATTGCTCCAATAGTTCCATATTCCTCTGTTATTATAGCATAAATAAAATCTGAGGTACTTTGAGGAAGTATATTTTTCATACTACTTTTACCTGCTCCAACTCCAAACACCATACCTGTTGCGATAGCAGACTTAGCTCTCAAAATCTGATAATTATTTTCAGAATTTTCAGAGGATGTAAAATTTTCAATTCTGCTAACCCATGTATCAATTCTGTTTGGCATTAAATCAGGATAGTTTTTTACTGTTAAAAAAAAGAGAGAAAATAATATTATTCCTGAAAAACCTATTCCTAATAAATATTTAAATGGATATCCTCCAATAAAAATTAATGTAATTATCATTAAAAAAATCATGGCTGCAGTGGAAAAATTTGATGGTAAAATCAAAAAAACAACTAGAATAATTGGAATCCATAATGGAAATATTGTTTTAGAAAAATTTATGTTTTTATTAAAATTTTTTGATAAGTAAAACGAAACATAAACCATTAAAATTACGGTAGCCATTGACGAGGGTTGAAAAGACAACCCTATAATTGGTAATTTAATCCATCTGCTTGCATTAGCTCCATCAATAAGATTTCCTTGTAAAGAAGTAAATAATAATATTGCTATTATAAATGGTAAAAAAATCAGAGATAATCCCTTAAAATATTTATATGGTATTAAATGAATACTATACATAATCACAATACCGATTAAAACAATTGCTACATGCTTTATTAAATTTGATAAAATAAATCCATTTCCAAAATTAGAACTGGCACTATATACAGGTAAAAAAGAAAATATTGCCAATAGTAGAACAATTGACCAAATTATCTTATCACCTTTTATTTTATCAAAAAACAATTTCATTAAAGTTTTCTTACTGCGTTTTTAAATTGTGTTCCTCTATCTTCAAAATTTTTATACAAGTCAAAACTTGAACATGCAGGAGATAACAAGACTGTATCCTTAGGATCAGCCATTCTATAAGCATTTTTTACAGCGTCACTCATTTTACTGCATTCAATAATTTTCTCAACAAATGGACTAAATGATTGGATTATTTTGCTATTGTCAATACCAATACAAATAATAGCTTTTACTTTTTCTCTAACTAATGGTAATAGTTCTTCATAATTATTTCCCTTATCTACTCCACCAACTATCCATACGGTTGATGACTTCATCGAATCCAAAGCATAATAGACAGCATTTACATTCGTGGCTTTAGAATCATTAACATATTTAACTTTTTGAATTGTTAGAACATGTTCAAGTCTATGCTCAATTGATTTAAAATTACCGAGTGATTCTCTTATATTGTTATCACTAATATTTAAAATTTTAGCTACGGTTGCAGCTGCCATACTATTTTGAATATTATGATTGCCTTGAAGAGATAGATTTTCTATTGGTATCATGAGATTATTATTATTTACATTAATATTAATTTTTTGATTTTTTATAAACCCTTTATTTGAACTTTCGTTATCAGTTGTTGAAAATGAAATTTTTGTGGACTTAATTTTTCTAGTCTTTAATTCAGAATTAATTTTTTTGTCATCAGAATTAAAAACAAAATAATTCTCCTTTGTATGGTTAGATACTATTTTAAACTTTGAATCAACATAATTTTCAAAATTATAGTCATACCTTTCTAAATGATCTGGAGATATATTTGTTAATACAGAAATAAATGAGTTAAAATGATTTATATTATCCAGCTGAAAACTACTCAATTCTAGAACCACGTAATCGAATTCATTTTCTGCTATTAGAAATGAAAAGCTATTTCCAATATTTCCAGCTAGGCCAACATTTAAACCTGATTTTTTAAGAATGTGATAAATTAAGGAGCTTGTTGTGGTTTTACCGTTAGAACCTGTCACACTAATTATGATTGAACTTGTAAATCTAAAAGCAAATTCTATTTCTGAAACTATAGGTATTTTTTTTGATTTAATTTTTAAAATTAATTCCGACTCTTCTGATATTCCAGGACTCTTTATTATTTCATTTGCTTTGTAGAACTTTTCAAGTGAATGACCTCCCTCTTCAAAATCAATTTCATTTTTTAAAAGGATATTTCTATACTTTTCTTCAATTTTTTTATAATCTGAGAGAAAAACTTCATATCCTTTTTTATTAGCCAAATAAGCAGCTCCTACTCCACTTTCACCCCCACCAATAATAACAATTCTATCTTTCATTTATCTAATCTTAAGAGTTATTAATGACAGTATTGCCAATAGAATTCCTATTATCCAAAATCTAACAACTATTTTACTTTCATGTAAGCCAGATTTTTGATAATGATGATGCAAAGGAGACATCAAAAATATTCGTTCTCCAAGTCCTTTTGTTTTTTTTGTGTATTTAAAAAACCCAACTTGAATTATAACTGACAGCGTTTCTATAAAGAAAACCCCACATATCAATGGAAGTAATAGTTCTTTTCTAACTATTATTGCTAAAACAGCTATAATCCCCCCTATTGTAAGACTTCCTGTATCTCCCATAAATATTTGAGCGGGAAATGTATTATACCATAAAAAGCCTATTAAACCTCCAATAAAAGCAGAAATAAAAATTACTACTTCACCTACTCTAGGTATATACATTATGTCTAAGTAATTAGAGAAAATTATGTTTCCTGATACCCAAGCAAAAACACCCAAGGTAATTGTAATAATTACTGATGATCCAGCTGCCAAGCCATCAATTCCATCTGTTAGATTAGCTCCATTTGAAACAGACGTAACTATTAAAATCACAAAAAATATAAAGACAATTATATTAATTGATCTATTTTGTTCTCCATTTATTGTTGAAAAAAATGAATAATCAAATTCGTTATCCTTTAAAAATGGAACTGTAGTTTTAGTGGATTTATATTCAATATTTTCAACAACTATTTCAGAACTTTTTTGATTACTTAAGTTTTGGTTTTTCAATGTCACATCAGGATGTAGATATATAGTCAATCCAACAACTAATCCCAATACAACTTGTCCGATAATTTTGAACTTGCCTTTTAATCCCTTTTTATTTTTTTTAAAGATTTTTATGTAATCATCTAAAAAACCGATTAGTCCTAACCAAATTGTAGTGAAAAGTAGAATTTGAATATATATATTTAAAAAATTTGAAAACAATAAAACAGGAAATATTGTTGAAAAAATAATTAATAATCCACCCATTGTTGGGGTTCCATTTTTTTCTTTTTGCCCGTCTAATCCTAAATCTCTAACCGTTTCCCCAATCTGCTTATTTTTAAGAAATAAAATAATTCTCTTTCCAAATTTTATGGAGATAAAAAGTGAAAAAATAAAAGCTAATGAAGATCTAAAAGATATATACTGGAACAAACTAGCTCCCGCTAATTGATATTGATTTTCTAAATATTCAAATAAAAAGTATAACATTTTAAGGTTTAGTTTTTAATGATTTAATTAATATTTCCTTATCATTGAAATCTGTTTTAAGATCTCCGTGAACTTGATATTTTTCATGTCCTTTTCCAGCTACAAGAATTACATCGTTAATTCTAGCTTTTAAGCAAGCTTTTTGTATGGCTTTTTCTCTGTCTATTTCATAGTCTACTTTGTTTAAATCAATATCGTTGACTCCATCTCGCATTTGATTTATTATATCTAGTGGATTTTCGTGTCTTGGATTATCAGATGTAAAAATCACTTTATCACTTAATGAGCTCGCAATTTTGCCCATTAATGGTCTTTTAGATTTATCTCTATTACCGCCACAACCAACTACGGTTATTAAGATTTTGTCAGATTTTTTTATTTCATTAATAGTTGTTATTACATTTTTTAAAGAATCTGGGCTATGAGCATAATCTATGATTCCAATTTTATCGCTAACATCATTTACTAATTCAAATCTGCCCTCAGGTGAACTCAAAAGACTCAAATTTTTCAAAATAAAATCATCTGAAATTTTAAATCCTTTTGCAATTGCATAAACTAAAAGAATATTATATGCATTAAATTTTCCTGTAAGCTTAGTCCATAGTTCAGTTTTATTTATTAAAATTTTCATGCCATTAAAATCCTTCTCTAGGATTTTTAATGAAAAATCCGAATTAGAATTCAATGAATATGAAAAGGGCTTGCTCTTAGTATTTTGAATCATATAAGATCCATTTTTATCATCAGCATTTGTAATAGAAAAGGTTGATTTTGATAACGAATCAAAAAACTTCTTTTTTACATCTCTGTAAGCTTTAAATGTTTTATGATAATCTAGATGATCATGGGATAAATTAGTAAAAGCTGCTGCTGCATATTTTAAACCATAAATTCTATTTTGTGAAATTGCATGAGAAGATACCTCCATGAAACAATATTCAACTCCCAATTCCACCATCTCATTTAAAATATTATTTAAAAATAATGGATCAGGTGTAGTTTGATTAGATTGAATTTTCTTTCCATTAATTAAAATGATGTTAGTTGAAATTAATCCAACTTTTTTGTTAAGTCTTTTAAAAAGTTGGTACATTAAAGTTGTACATGATGTTTTTCCATTAGTACCAGTAACACCAACTAATTTTAGTTTTCCAGATGGATCATTATAAAAATTTGAAGAAATCATAGCCAATGCTTTTCTTGAATCACTAACTAAAACATAAGTAACTTCTTTAATTATATTCTTCGGAAGTAATTGGCATACAATTACTGAAGCACCATTTTCAACAGCTGAACCAATAAAATGGTGTCCATCATTTTTAAAGCCCTTGACTGCTACAAATAAATCTCCTTTTTTAATTTTATTTGAGTCAAAATCAATTTTATTCACTCTAACACTAGTTGATCCTAAAACCGATAGAATTTCTACTTTATACAAAAGATCTTTTAATAAACTCATATTAACTCAATTTCAACTTTATTTAGTGATTTATTAATTCTGTAATTCTTAACCAGAGATCCATTTCCTTTGAAAATAACCTCAAAACCTAAATTTTCTAATAATGGTAATACATTTCTAAAGTTTTTTCCTTTAATAATTGAAAAATCAGATCCATCAATCTTAATTGAATTAGTTAATTTTATTTTCTCAAAATCTTCAATTCTTAAATTATCCAATTCAACCCTCTCAGGCGATAATGAGTATATCTTATCAGCAATTTTTTTAAAGACAGGGGCTGCAACTGTAGATCCATAATATCCTTTACTTTTATTTGGTTTATGAATTACAACTATACAAGAATATTTAGGCTTATCTGCAGGAAAGTAACCAACAAAACTTGATATATACTGAACGTTATCTGTTGTATAATCAACTTGACCAGTTCCTGTTTTGCCTGCAATTTTATAAATATCAGATTTAATATTTGACCCTGTTCCGCCATCTTCGTTAACAACATTTTCTAACATTAGTTTAACATTGTCAAGAGTTGATTTAGAACAAATTGATGGATTTAATATTATTTTATTAGAAATCAAGGTATTTTTCTTTCTAAAAATAGGCTTAACCATCTCACCATTGTTAGCAACTGCATTATAAAAGGTTAAAATTTGTAATGGAGATAGCAAAACACCATATCCATAAACCATCCATGGTAGAGACAGACCACTCCAATCCTTATCGTTTGGGTGAGGAATTTTTGGGCTGGATTCTCCTAAAATGGAAAGTCCAAGTTTATTATTTAATCCCATATTGTAAAGTCTGTTGGAAAATTTTTTGGGATCTTCTTTGTAAGCTTCATTAATTATTTTAACAATTCCTGTATTTGAAGAAAGTTTGAATACTTCATTTAAAGAAATTTTTCCATAACCTCCTTTTTTAGAGTCTCTTACTTTCGCTCCATAAAAAGATAGTACTCCATTTTCAGTATCTACTACCGTGTTCATATCTACTTTATCATCTTCTAATGCTGCTATAATAGACATTAACTTAAATGTAGATCCTGGTTCAAAATGTTCCCCAACAGCATAGTTTAACCTTTCATAATATTTGCCTTCTGAGGTTCTACCTAAATTAGATATTGCTTTAATTTCACCAGTTGCAGTTTCCATAACAACTGCTGTACCATGGTCTGCCTCATACCTTTCTAATTGTTCTAATAAGGAATGATGAGTAATATCTTGAAATCCAACATTAATCGTTGTAACAATATCAGATCCTGAGACAGGTTCAATTTTATTTGTTGAGGAGATGGGTTTCCATTTGCCATTTGAAATTTTTTGCATTAATTGAATTCCATTTTTTCCTCTTAATTCTTTTCCAAAAGCATGTTCAAGGCCTACTCCACTGAATTTGTTATCACTTATTTTTCTTTCTCTTCCAATAGTTCTTTCTGCAATTTTATTCAAAGGATAATCTCTTGAATTCTTTTTTTCAATTATTAATCCTCCTCTTACACCTCCTAATTTGAAAAGAGGCATTTTTTTAATTTTGTTCAATTCTTCAACTGAAACATTTCTTTGGATTAAAAAATATCTTTTATTTTTTTCCTTTGCTGAATTAAGCTTATTGTAATAGAATTCTTCATCATTTTCAAAAATAAATGATAAGTTTTTTGCAAGGGGTCTTGAATAATTTAAAAAATTTGAATTAGAGACAGTTACTGCATCAAAATAGATATCATAACTTGTTGAAGAAGCTGCTAATAGACTTCCATCATCTGAAAATATATTACCTCTTTCAGGTGTAATTGTAAAGTTTTGTATTGTTTTATTTTTAGCTAGCTGTCTGTAATTATCTCCTTCAACATACTGAATGTGAAAAATCTTGTAACCAATTCCCAATCCCAAAACAATCAATACACTTGCAACTAGATAAAGTCTGTATAAAAATTGTTTTTGATTAGTTTCCATTAGTCTATTATTATTTTTTTTGGTGGAGTTGTTGAACTCTTAATTCCTCTATTTGCCATTACAGTCATTACATTAGATTCCATTTTTAATTTCATTACTTCTTTTCTGCTTTCAATGAAATTGCTCTGTAGAATTGAAGTCTGATTTTTCAACTCTCCGATCCTTATGATTTTACTATCAATAGAATGTGAAGAGTAAATCATAATTAGACACATTGAAAAAAGAAAAACTATATATTTCCATTTTGTAAAAGATCCTTCTTCAATCAAAAAATTTCCAAGAATTATTTTTTTTAATTTATTTTTCATACCCTAACTGCTGATCTTAACTTAGCACTTCTCGCTCTGTTATTAATTTTAATTTCACCCTCACTTGGTGTTAAAAATTTAAACACCTTTTTAAAAGGTGTTTTTGAAACACCAAATTTGTTTTTTATTGGTTCAGATTCAAAACATCCATTTTGAATAAATCTCTTAACTAATCTGTCCTCAACCGAGTGGTATGTAATTATTGAGATTACCCCTCCTTTTTTAACAAGTTCTGGAAGCTGGCTTAAAACTTCTTTAAGAACTTCCATTTCTTGATTAACTTCTATTCTTAAAGCCTGATATACTTTTGCTAAAACTTTATTTTTAAATCCTTGTGGAAGAAATGGTTCTAGCAATTCATTTAAATGACTTGTTTTAAAAATCGTTTTTTCAGATCTATAATGTATAATTGCCTTAGCAATTTGTTTAGAATTTCTTAAATCAGAATATTGAAAGAAAATATTTGACAATTGATCTTCTGAATATTCATTTAAAATTTTTTTAGCATCCACTAATGTATTAGTATTCATTCTCATATCTAATTCTGAATCATATCTTATAGAAAATCCTCTTTGAGAACTATCAAATTGATGAGAAGAAACGCCCAAATCAGCAAAAACACCGTCTACATTATCAATAGAGTTATATTTTAAATTTTGTTTTAAAAATTTAAAATTCTGATTAATCAGCATAAACCTTGTATCATCAATATTATTTTTCATTGCATCTTTATCTTGATCAAAAGCTATTAATTTTCCGTTTTTTCCTAAATTTTCTAATATTAATCTAGAGTGACCTCCACCTCCGAATGTCAAGTCAACATACACACCATCTCTAACTATATTTAAACTATCTATTGATTCTGAGGGCATAACAGGATTATGATACATCTTCAGATTGATTTCCCATTACACTTTCAGAAAGATTTGCAAAATCCAACCCTGGATCATTTATAACTTTTTCATATAAAGTTTTATCCCAAATCTCAATAATATTAATTGCAGAGGTTAGTACAATTTCATTGTTAGAAAAGTATAATTTTGATAAATCTTTTGGGATTAATAGTCGCCCACTATTATCTAAATCTATAATTCTGACGCCTGCATTATACCTTCTTATAAAATCATTGTTTTTTTTAACAAACTTGTTAAGCTTATTTATTTTTTTCATTGTCAATTTCCATTCAGAGAATGGATGAAGCTCAAGACAGTTTTGAAAAACAGATCTTTTTACAATAAAGCTTTCATTTAAATGATCACCTAATTGTTTTTTAAGATTCACTGGGAGCATCAACCTTCCTTTCACATCAATCTTACATTCGTATGTTCCTATTAAGCTTATCACTTTATCCTTGGTTTAATCTCAAATTTAATGAAATTTTACCACTTTTTACCACTTTTTACCACTTTGTTGATAATTTTAGACTGTGTTGTCAAATTGATATTTAAACATCTGTTTTACAGTCTTTTAATTGTGTTGAAAAGTGGGTTAATAAAATGTTAATCTTAAATATTTTATAGCTTTAAATAACTATCTTTGTTTTAACAACTAAATCTAATAACAAGGTGAGTAATTTAAATTATGTTGAAGACAATGGCTTTAACTACACTTATGGTGGTAAAGGAAACCCTATAATTGTATTACATGGCTTAATGGGAGGATTAGGTAATTTTAAAAAATTTTTAGAAAAATTTCCCAGCCTTGGTTATCAAGTTTTTATGCCGGAATTACCTATATACAGTTCCTCTCTTCTGGATACTAATGTAAAGTTTTTCGCAAAATACATTAATAATTTTATCAATTTTTTAGGTTTAAAAAATGTAATATTAGTAGGAAATTCTTTAGGTGGACATGTCGCTTTAGTTCATGCTAAATTATTTCCCTCTCAAACCAAAGCGCTTGTTCTTACAGGAAGTTCTGGGCTATATGAAAATGCAATGGGAGATACCTATCCAAGACGTGGTGACTATGAGTTTATTAAGAAAAAAACTGAAGATGTATTCTATTCACCAGATGTTGCAACAAAAGAGGTAGTGGATGAGGTTTTTGAGTCAGTAAATGATAGAAAAAAAGTTTTAAAAATTTTGGCTGTTGCTAAAAGTGCAATAAGACATAATATGGCTAAAGACCTGCCAAAAATGAATATCCCAACTGCATTATTGTGGGGAAAAAATGATAATGTAACTCCACCTGATGTGGCTAAAGAATTTGACAAACTTTTACCTAACTCAAAACTTATTTGGTTTGACAAGTGTGGTCACGCGCCGATGATGGAACATCCTAAAAAGTTTAATGATACAGTTTATAAGTGGTTTATAGAAAATAATCTATAAAATGAAAATTCAATCATATAGCTTTGTTAAAAGTAGTTCAAAAGCTGCAGAATGTCCACAAAATATTTACCCAGAGTTTGCTTTTATTGGTAGATCCAATGTTGGAAAATCTTCACTTATAAATACGTTAACTGGGAGTAAAAAATTAGCAAAAATTTCTGGTACACCAGGAAAAACATTATTGATAAATCATTTTATAATTAATAATAATTGGTATCTAGTTGATCTTCCAGGCTTTGGATATGCTAAAGCCTCAAAAAAAGAAAAAAGAAAAATTGAAGAAATAATTTCTAACTATTTTTATAATAGAGGGCATATTAATCTAACATATTTACTTATAGACAGCAGATTAAAACCTCAAAATATTGACATCGAATTCATGCTTTGGTTAAATGAAAATAATTTGCTTTTTAAATTAATTTTTACAAAATCTGATAAATTAAATAAAAAAGAAATTGAAATTAATCCTGAAAACTATTTGTTAGATCTTTATGAAAAAACAGGTATTCAGCCTGAATATTTTATTAGTTCATCAAAAACTAAACTTGGGAGAGAAGCAATCCTAAAAGATATTAGCTCTGAAATTGAAAATTAAGATAATTTAATATTAAGGTTTTCTGCAAAATAATCACAAAACTGCTTAAAAGCATCTGTCATTTTTTCATTGTTAGTTGACCTCATAAAAGTATCACTCATACTTACCAAAGTTTGATGAAAAAAAACATTCATTTGATCTACAGGCATATCTTTTGTCCATAAATCAATTTTAAGTGTTTCTTGAGGCTCGTGATCCCAAACTGAAAGAAAAACAGCTTTTGAATCTTTATTATTGACTCCCCCATCATTAGCTGACCAGGTTATTTTTTCAGGAATTTTATTTTCATCTAATTCTATATTGAAGGAAATTTGAGTTTTTTTCATTTTTTTACAGGTTTATATTTAGAATTTTTAAAGATAGTGTAATGATCAATATCTAATAACTGGTTTACAGTAATTTGATTATTATTAATATATGAATTAACAATTTTAAAACCAAGCCATCTGCCAATGCCTCCAGGTGATTTTTTATCAATATCCAGGTTAAACTTTGAGTAAGGGGCAGGTGACATAAATCTTGATCTTAAATCTAAATCAGTATCATAAAAAAGCTCTTTCTCAACAAAATAGGACCATATTTCAAACTCGTTTTCAACGGCCCATGCTAATTTTTCTTTAGTGGTATTAAAAATGATCCACTCTTCTTCAGATGCGTTTATAAGTTTATTTATATATAAAATTTTTCCATGGGTTATCATATTTGAAAGCAATGTTCTATCTTCTAAATTATTAACAAATTTTTCTGAAATTTTGTAGGCTATATCATTTGAAATATGACTTATTTCCATTCTTTCTGAAATATAATTGGGTAAATTATTGTAATAGCTTGATCCTAGGTAAAAATTTAGAGAAACAAAAAGCAATGAATCAGCGTAAATTACTCGATCTTCAAAATTTCCCTTATTTATCAAAGAAACTATTGTCGGATACTTAAAAGCTTCAAGATTTTTGGCCTTGCTAAAAATTGTTTTTAATTTTTTGGAATTAAAATTAAAATCACTGAATACTTGACTAGATTTGTGATAAAGTTCCAATTCAATTGAATCATTTTTTTTGTTTAACCAAACAGAATTAGAAAATTGATTTGGAAAAAGATAAGGGTACTTTTTAATTAACGCATCAAGTTCACCATCTTTAGAAGAATAAAATTCTTTTTCAAATCTGACAACCTCAATTTCACTTAAATTATCAATTTCACTACATCCTGTTATAAAAAAAAGGTAGAAAATAACTGTGAAAAGTTTATTATAATCCATTAATTTTGAAATTGAGAATTAAAAGTTCAAATTTAACACAAAGTCTATAATATTTTATAAATGAAATATGATATAATTATTGAAAAGTTAAACAACTGGCTAATACAATACATCGAAATATCTAAATCAAAAGGCTTTGTAATTGGTGTATCAGGTGGAATTGATTCTGCATTGACTTCTACGTTGTGTGCAAAAACTGGCCTCCCAACACTTTGTATTGATATGCCAATTTTACAAAGTAATAATGAAATAAATAGAGCTAAAGACCATATAGCTTGGCTAAAATCTAAATATAATAATGTATCTGACCTATCAATTGATCTTAATAACACTTTTAAATCCTTTAGATCAGCTGTTGAAAATAAAAATAATGAGAATAATTTTTTGTCATTAGCAAATTCTAGGTCAAGACTTAGAATGACCACATTATATTATTATTCAGGAATTCATAATTATTTAGTTGCTGGCACAGGAAATAAAGTAGAAGATTTTGGTATTGGGTTTTACACAAAGTATGGAGATGGTGGCGTTGATATTAGTCCAATTGCAGATCTTACTAAAACAGATGTTTTCAACATGGCCTCAAAGCTTGGGGTTATAACTAAAATATTAGAAGCAAAACCAACTGATGGGTTATGGGATGATGGAAGAACAGATGAGGATCAGATTGGTGCTACTTACAAAGAGCTTGAATGGGCGATGGAGCAAAAAGATAACAACAAAAAATCCAGCGATTTTGAAAATAGAGAAAGGGAAGTGTTTGATATTTTATTAAAGTTTAATAACCAAAATTCTCATAAAATGAATCCTATACCAATTTTTAAAGTACCAAAGGATCTTAAATAAACTAAAAAACTCTATTTAATTTTTTTGACAATAAAGATTTTAACTTGTGATATTCACTAATTTCTTCTAAAATTTTATTATTGTTTTTATTAGATTTTATTTCATCTTTTAATTCGTCAACTTTTTTATTTATCAAATATGTTCTTAAACTTAAAATAGTTTCGGAAACCAATTGACTAATTACCTTTTCTTTATTTTTTACAAAAATATTTTTGCTTACCCAATTATGAAGTTCATATCGTTCTTCGCTCATTAAAATACCTGTTACGTGATTTGATAAATTGTCTCCTAAGTTATTTAAAAAAACTTCTAAAACTAACTTTTGGTTTTTTTGAAACTCTGTGATAATTTTATCATAAATCATTCTAAATGATTCATTGGTAAATTCAATTTCATCTTGCTGTAAATCCAAAAATATTTTTTCATAAACAGATGATTTAACAATTGTTGGTTCTAAGATAACATTGCCATCTTCATCATTCTTTAAAATTAATTCTTCAAACTCCTCAACTTTATCACCATAAAGCAATAAAATTTCAATAATTTTTTTTTCTAACTCAAATAAGGTATTAACGTTCTTATTTTTAGTTGTTTGAGGAACTCTAGCTATTCTTTTCTTAGAAACAGCATAGATTTCGTTTTTAGTTTTTTGAGCTAAAGAATTAAATAAAACATCCTCAGAAATATCCATAATAGAAGAACAATGTTTTATGTACAACTCTTGTTTAATTCTATCAGGTATAATAGAAATACTATTAATTATTTCATTAATAGTCTTAGTCTTTAAAACTGGATCATTTTTAGAGCTTTCAGCTAAAATAGATGCTTTAAATTGTATAAAATCTTTAGAATTGGCTTTTAAAAATTCATCAATTTCTTCATAAGATTTATCTTGACTATAACTATCAGGGTCCTCTCCATTTGGAAATGAACAAATATTAACATTTAGCCCAGCAGAAAGTATAATGTCTATCCCTCTCAAAGTAGCATCAATTCCTGCCTTATCTCCATCAAATAGCATTGTAATATTTGAAGTCAACCTTCTAATTAATGTAATTTGATCTACCGAAAGAGCTGTGCCTGATGATGAAACAACATTTTTTATTCCTTTTTGATGCAACTGTATAACATCTGTATAACCTTCAACGATATAACAATTATCTTGTTTTGCAATTTCTTGTTTTGCATAGAAGATACCATATAGGATTTTACTTTTGTTATAAATTAAACTTTCTGGGGAATTTAGATATTTGGCTGTCTTTAATTGATTGTTTAAAATTCTTCCTCCAAAACCAAGTACCCTTCCTGACATACTATGAATAGGGAACATGATTCTACCTCTAAATCTATCAAACGGTTTTTCATTTTTAAAAATAGAAAGACCTGATTTTTCTAAAAAAATTCGATCATATCCATTCTTTATTGCATTTGATGAAAAATAGTCAGATTTTTCTGGCAAGTATCCTAAATCGAATTTTTTTATTGTCTCATCACTAAACCCTCTCTCTTTGAAATAAGAAAGACCAATTGATTTGCCCTCTTGAGAGTTTAATAAAGTTTCTTTGAAAAACTTTTTAGCAAATTCAGAGACAATGAACAAACTTTCTCTTTCTGATGCTTTTTCTTTATCTAAGGAACTTATCTGTGTTTCTTCAACCTCAATATTATATTTTCTAGCTAGATATTTTATTGCCTCAGGATAAGTAAAATGTTCATGTTCCATTAAAAAAGCAATAGCATTACCTCCTTTTCCACTACTAAAGTCTTTCCATATTTGTTTTACTGGAGATACTACAAAACTTGGTGTTTTTTCATTTGAGAATGGACTTAAACCTTTAAAATTTGAGCCTGACTTCTTTAATTGAACAAACTCACCAACAACTTCCTCTACAAGAGACTGTTCAAATACTTTATCAATGGTAGCTTTAGAAATCAATTTTTTTTATTATTAAATTACTTAAAATTCTTATTTGTTTCAATATTCTCGTTCAATAACGTATTTTATAAGTTTTTTAAGACTATTTGTATACTCACTTTCCTCAAATTGATCCAGATCTTTAAGAGCTGAGTTGTAAAATTTTTTAATTTGTTTTTGAGTGTAATCAATCCCGCCTATATCAATCACATATTTTATAATTTCTCTAATTGCATTTTCATCGCTATTTTTCACAGAGTTAATCAACCATTTTCGTTTTGATTTAGAGGAATTATTTAAAGCGTAAATAAATGGAAGAGTTAATTTTTTTTCTCTAAGATCAATACCAGTTGGTTTTCCAATTTTTTTAGTCCCATAATCAAATAAATCATCCTTTAACTGAAATGCTATTCCAATTTTTTTTCCAATTTGTTCAAATGCATTAATTTCTTTTTTTGAGCCATTAGCGGCTGCAACACCCAGTGCACAGCATGAAGCAATTAATGAAGCTGTTTTTTTTGTAATAATTTCATAATATATTTCCTCATCAATATCTAATCTTCGAGCTTTTTCAATTTGTAATAATTCTCCTTGACTCATGTCCTTAACAGATTTTGAAATTATTTTTAGTAAATCAAAATCATCATTATCTATACATAGAAGCATACCTTTTGAAAGTAAAAAATCACCAACTAATACTGCAATTTTATTTTTCCAAAGAGCATTTAATGAAAAGAAACCTCTTCTTTTGTCACTGGAATCAACAACATCATCATGAATTAGTGTAGCTGTATGAATTAACTCAATTATAGATGCAGCTCTATATACTTTTTCATTTATTTTATCGTTGCTTGATATTATTTTAGCTGTTAAAAAAACAAACATTGGTCTCATTTGTTTTCCTTTTCTTTTAACTACATAATGTGTAATTCTATTTAGTAAAGGAACGTCTGATATCATTGATTTTGAGAACTTTTCCTCAAAAAGATCCATCTCTTTTTTTATGGGTAATTTAATCTCTTCAATGATTTTCATTAAGTTTTATTTAAGCTTGTTTGCAAGCTGCCCACAAGCAGCATCAATATCTTTTCCTCTAGATTTTCGAATTGTCACTGGTATTTTATTTTTTTCTAAAGCATCAATATATCTATCAATTATGTTATCACTAGCAGAGTTAAAAAGACTATTTTCTGTTGAATTATATTCAATAAGATTAACTTTTGAAGGAGAAAATTTGCAAAAATCTACTAAAGCATTAATATGCTCATCATCATCATTAATATTATTCCATACAATGTATTCATAAGTTACAATTTTTTTTGTTTTTGAATACCAATGTTTTATTGCTTGTTTAAGATCATTTAATGGAAATTTTTTTGTGAATGGCATTATTTCATTTCTAGTTTTCTCTATTGCAGAATGAAGTGAAATCGCTAAATTAAATTTAACATTATCGTCAGCCATTTTAATAATCATTTTAGAAATTCCTGAAGTAGACACTGTAATTCTTTTAGGTGACATTCCTAACCCATTCTTACTTGTTATTTTTTTTATTCCTTCAATAACATTATTATAATTTAACAACGGTTCACCCATACCCATGAAAACTATATTGGATAGTGGTTTCCCATAATAATTTAAACTTTGGGAATTAATTGTTGCTACTTGGTCATAAATTTCATCAGGATTTAGGTTTCTTATTCTATCCATTTTTGAAGTTGCACAAAATTCACAATCCAGGCTACAACCAACTTGACTAGAAACACACGCAGTAGTCCTATTTTTAGTTGGAATCAAAACAGATTCAACAAATAAGTCATCAAATAATGCAATGGCATTTTTTATGGTACCATCATTACTTTTTTGAAATCTATCAATATTAATATGATTGATGACAAATTTATTTTTTAAAAGTTTCCTTGTTTCTAGTGAAATATTAGTCATTTCATCAAATGATAAACAAGATTTCTTCCAAAGCCATTCATAAACTTGTTTGGCTTTATATGATGGTAAACTGTTTTTTTGAAAAAAAGAAGTTAATTCGTCTAAAGTTAGAGACCTAATATCATTCTTATTTTTCATCTTAAAAATTAGAGTATTAACATTGCATCACCATATGAATTGAAATTATATTTTTCTTTAATTGCAACATCATATGCTTTTTTTATAAAATCAGGTCCTGCAAATGCTGAGGCCATCATTAGAAGAGTTGATTTTGGTGTATGAAAATTAGTTATCATACAGTCAGCAATTCTAAAATCATAGGGTGGAAAAATAAATTTGTGGGTCCAACCGTCATAAGGGTTTAAAGTTTGAAAAGAAGATACTGAAGACTCTAATCCTCTCATAGATGTTGTACCAACAGCACAAATTCTTTTTTTATTTGACTTAGCTGAATTAATAATATCACAAGCATTCTGCTCAATAAATAATTCTTCAGAATCCATTTTATGTTTCGATAAATCTTCAACTTCAACTGGGTTAAATGTACCTAAACCAACATGCAAAGTTAACTCGGCGATATTAATTCCTTTGATTTCTAATCTTTTTAAAAGATGTTTTGAAAAATGCATTCCTGCTGTAGGCGCAGCCACAGCACCTTCGTGCTTAGCAAAAATTGTTTGATATCTTTCTTTGTCAAAACTTTCTTCTTCTCTTTTAATGTATTTAGGAAGCGGAGTTTGTCCTAAATCAAATAAAGCTTTTCTAAATTCATCGTATGAGCCATCATATAAAAATCTAAGTGTCCTTCCTCTTGAGGTGGTATTATCAATAACTTCAGCCACTAAATTATCATCATCTCCGAAATATAATTTATTTCCTATTCGAATTTTCCTTGCAGGATCTACTAAGACATCCCACAATCTTTGGTCATCACTTAATTCTCTAAGTAAAAAAACTTCAATTCTAGCGCCTGTTTTTTCTTTATTTCCAATTAGTCTTGCAGGGAAGACTTTTGTATTGTTAAAAACAAAAGCATCTCCTTCGTCAAAATAACTAACAACATCTTTAAAGGTTTTGTGTTCAATTGATTCAGTTTTTCTATCTAGAACCATAAGTCTAGATTCATCTCTGTGATCAGATGGATATTCAGCGATTCGCTCTTCAGGGAGCTCAAAATTAAATTGTGATAATTTCATAATAAGATTTAAAGTTGGCAAATATACATTTATGCACACCCCTCTGTCAAGTTTATTGACAATTAATTCAGTATTTAACCTGAAATATTAAAATTAATTGCCTTTAAATCTGACCAAAAGTTTTTGTAAGATTTTGAGACTACGTCAGGATTGTTAATTTTTAGAGGAACTAGTATTGCCAAAGGAGCAAAAGCCATAGCCATTCTATGGTCATTATATGTATCAATAGATATATTTTCATTGATTTTAGAACAACAACTCAAATGAATACTGTTATTGGTAATTTCAATTTCTGCTCCTAATTTTTCTAATTCAATTTTTAAAGCTAAAAGCCTATCAGTTTCTTTGATTTTTAATGTGTGTAGACCAAAAAGATCACAACTAATACCAAGACCAAAGCATGTAACTGCAATGGTTTGAGCAATATCAGGGTGTTTTGTCAAGTCAATACTTACTTTATTAGGTAAAACGAAATCTTTTATTTTTTTCAAAACAATTCTTCCATGAGCATCAAGAAACTCCGTTTCCACTCCAAATTTTAAATAAATTTTTGATAATTCTTTATCTCCTTGTATTGATGAATTATAGAATTTGCCTATACTGAGTTCTGATTTGTTAGAAAGAGCTACGATACTATAAAAATAAGAAACTGAACTCCAATCTGATTCAACATTTATAGTTGTCTTATCAATTTCTGTTAGGGGTTTAATTGTGATTTTATTATTAGTAAATTCATAACTAACACCTATTTTATTTAAAATGGATAGAGTCATTTCAAGGTAAGGTCTTGAGGTTATTGTACCCTCAAGATGAATTAAAAGTCCTCTATCTAAAAAGGGAGCAATTAAAATTAATGCCGATATATATTGACTACTAATTTCAGCACTAAGGGAAATTTTTTGTCCACTAATCTTTTTTCCTCTTATGATTAGAGGAGGGTATCCCACTTTATCTTTATATCTTATATCAGCACCTAAGCTATTTAATGCATCAACTAAAATTTTGATTGGTCTTTGTTTCATTCTTTCAGAACCAGTTATTTCAAATTCTTTATTGTTCTGAATAGATAAAAAAGCTGTTAAAAATCGCATTGCTGTTCCAGCATGACCAATATCAATGTGATTAGAAAGATTGTTTACATACTT
>Ga0213865_10000186_pt1 | contig 41174 bp, 45 predicted proteins | sample PICome_6_FD_160100 | JGI IMG/M metagenome (GOLD analysis project Ga0213865, IMG submission 160100) | Coastal seawater microbial communities near Pivers Island, North Carolina, United States - PICO282 | ecosystem: Environmental > Aquatic > Marine > Coastal | place: USA: North Carolina...
CAAGGTCCTGCGATAATTCTCATTGTTTTTCCTTTATTACATAATAAGTTGTTACCAACTTGTCCATTAATTTTTTTAGTGTAGTGTTTGTTTCGCACAAGTCGCACAAACGCATCCATTCGCTATAGTCGACAAGGTTGCCTTGCGCTCTTGCTACAGCACCAGGGTCACCGCCTATAATCCACCTGGGTTGGACGTTATAAGGGGGATCTCTATATTGAGCATATACTACACCGTTTGCTCTAGTGTATATAAGTGCAGCACCAGGTATTAAGTTATGTTGCTGAGCCAACAGTACGTCTCACAATATCGTCATGATTGAATTCTGCCCAGTAAAGTTCAAAAGCAACACCGTCTTCTAAACCTTCAAACTGATGTACCTTTCCAGGTTTTACTTGCGTGAATTCGCCAGGGCCAAGAATAGTTTCATCAACTAATCCTTCTTGATCATCTTGCCAAACACGGACAAGCATCTTGCCCGACTCAACAAAGAATCCGTTCCATTTATATTTGTGTTCGTGTTCTGAACATTTGTATCCTGCTTTGTATTCAATACGGTGAAACTCTAATACACCGTTAGCATGGATTAATTCTGTTTGACCCCATATCTTTCCTGCTTTCATTGTCATCGCCTTTCTCCTATAGCAAATTTGTATATTCTATTACTTCACTTTGTCTGCTTATATCCTTAATAAAATATGCACACAATGGTTCCGGACCATCATCGAGTGGTACTGCTAGTAATTGTCCGTTTTTAACTTTAGGAAAATACCACTTTACATCTGAATAAAAGTTTGTAATTTTTATATCACCAAAATCAAATTTAAAACTAGTTAAAGGATTGAATAAAAATGCTTCAAACCCTCTATCATTTATACTTGTTAATGGTAATATTTCTAAGTCAGGACCAGCTTCAGAGTCTCCAACAGCGATATGCCAGTCAACGGGCATAGTAATTTCTTTTCCATTTATTTCTAATACCATTGCCGGAGCACTGAATGATTCTAAAAAAATCATAGGTACAAAAAAGAAATCAGGATTTTTTGGATCTGAATTATCTAGTACAGCGAATCGAATTTCATCTTCTAGTTCATCCGGTATTTGCTTTAACGGAAAAGTTTCGTTATCTAATGTTAATATTTGCATGTTAATTCCAGTCTACTTTTTCTATAGTGAAAGGATATTGTGCTTCCTTATAGAATTTTTTACGTTGGGTTAAGTGTCGCTTTGCAAATTTGCACGTTGAAGTGATATCCCAAATTTGAACAAAGTCTTTGTCCTTTGCCTTTCTTACGCCTCTGCCTATAGACTGAATTACCCTGACAAAACTTTTGCCAGGCTCAATGAGAACAAGATTAAAAATACGCGGTATATTAATACCGACAGCCGCGACACCGTATGTGGCGATAACGACGTGATTAGTTCCTTCATTGATTTCATCATACGCTTCCTTGCGATCTTTTAATTTTACATCGCCCTTTACAAATACACTTCCTGGTATTAGTTCTTGTAGTATTTCACCTGCACTAATCCTGTCTACAAGGATAAGTGTATTTCCTGATTGTTTTACTGTAGTTAGTAGTTTGCCTATATATTCTAGCCTTGATTGATTTGTTGTTAAGTATTTTAATTCTGACTGATAATCTGAGTGTGATTGTGTGTCCAGTAGTTGTACTACATTAACGTGACATTGCGACAGTACACCTTTATCTTGTAATTCTTTTGCGCTAATCTGTCCAATAACTGGTCCCAAACTAGCGTGTATACTTTCAAATTCAAACTTCTCTCTTGGTATTGTTCCTGTTAGTCCCCAACGTATTGGAGCATTTTTTAAATTACGTGTAAGTAAATTCTTTAGTACTTCTGCTTTGGCCTGGTGTACTTCGTCGACAATAACAGTGCTTACACCATCTAAGAACTCCGCTAGTGATAACACTGCTTCTCCGTCCTTGTGCTTCTTGTCAAGTATATTCAAACTTTGCCAAGTGCATATAGTGTGAGTCTTGCCTAGTTCTTTTCTGTCGCCGAAGTACACCCCAGCATCAAGTCCGCAGTTAATATAGTCTTCCTCTGTTTGTGTAACAAGACTCTTGTTAGGCACAATAATAAGACTACGTCCATACGGCTCAGTTATGTGTGAAAGTGTTGCTGTAGTAATTGTTTTACCTGCACCAGTAGCAATCTGTTGCAAGCTCTGTGGATGTTTTAAAAAGTTATTAATTGATTCTACTTGATAGTCACGTAGAATAATTTCTTCGCCTTCTGCTGAATGACCTTTAGGCCAACATACTCCTTGATCGGCCCAATATCGTTCTGTTACTGGCTGAAAGTTAAATTGTATAGGATGCCTGTTATCTTCAATGTCTATTATTTGTACATTATTTTTTTGCAAAACTTCACTAACAACATCAAGATGATTAACGTAACCTGTACCGCCAATACCAAAAAAAGCAACTTTACCGTCCCATCGACCAAGTTTATACTGTGGCATATATCGTGCGTAAGGCACTTCGAACTTGAGAGCATTCGCCAGCTTTCTTCGTACATCAACTTCTAATCCTTCTAGTTTGATGTTTACTTCATCTTCAATTATTAGTTTGCAAGTTGCCATTAAAGGGTCTCTATTTGTTTTCGTTTCCAAGGACTAATGTCAGAGTCATAATGCATTACAAGATCTAATGCCTCAATGTATGCATCTGTCTTTGCGCCAGCACTTCTATTTGAGGAAGTTGTTATAGCAGTAATTGGCTGCCAATCACTTTTTAACAAAGGCTTTGGAACTTTATTGTTACTAATATACACTATTTTTGTATTATTGTCAACCTTATTATTAAGATTATTAGCTTTAATGTATTGATTAAATTCCTCACCTTCTGAATTATTATCTAATCTAAATAATACACTACAACTTTCGTTTGGTATTATGCCACTAAATGCTCTATGAAACTGTACTAATTCGTCATAGCATTGTTTTTCATTTAAAACTATTACTAAAGGAAAACGATATAATTCAAGTATTACTTCTGCTAAATTATTAATTGTGTATTGTGACGAATTTACTAATACTTGGTGAAACTCTCTATTAACAATTTTTTGAGATAACGGAGTTAGATGTTTTAAACTTTCAAGTAAATCGTCTTTATCAAAATGGTATAAACCTAATCGATCTTTTTGATCGTAAAATTGATACAAATTATCTGCTGTTGGAGTACCAACACTACTGATAGCATAGTCTAAACTTTTAGTATGTAAGTTTTTAAGTTGCATTCCGTATATGCCTGGTATATAATTCTGTTTATTGTTTTTCATTTCTTTTAACTTTTCAAAATATACAAGAAGTTCATCTTGAACTTCAAAATTAGTAACGTCTTTAAATGTGCTTACTACATTATATACGTTACTTTCACTTAATTTAAAATAATGGATTTTATATTCTTTATCATAAAATGCGTCTTGCGAGTCTGACATTAGTCTTTTTAATTTATCAAGTTGTAGAATTAATTTCTTTTGAAAAATAAATCTAATACCTATCCACAATTCGTTATCATTTAATTCAACAATCTTAATCCATCTACTTCTATCAATAGAACGCAAAGGCATACGCAACTGCGATAAATCGTTTACCTCATAGTTATTTTTTTCAAGTTGTTCTTTGTAATAACTAATTTTTGTTTTAGCAAGGTCACACTGCCTGTCAGTAAACGGTATACTATTTGATATTTGTTTTGCAAAACTAAACATAAGAGAATGGTCACTACTATCTAGTGTTATGTCTGCACTACCTTGGAATCCGGTAAGGAGTTCTATATAATCTTCTACTGTAAACATATATGTAGTATACGCTAAACTATCTTAGATGTCAAGTGTTTAAGTGGTAAGCCTTGAGATATTTCTTCTACTGTATATTCAGTATGGGCATAGTCGTTTAGCCATTGTTGTCTATCTGGCATTAAAGGTTGTTCTATGTTGTGTAAAAAATCAATATCATTACCTACATCATAAGCAAGAGAACTAGGACTAACAAAGCTAGGAACACCGGCGATGATACTATGTATCCCAGGGTTACTACTATGGCTGATAGTACAATGTATGTTACTAAACCCCATATCAAAATCATCATAAGTATTGGCAATGTGTTGCGGCTCCTGTCTTGTAACGTATTTAAGACCTCGTTCAATATGTTCTAATCTGCATCGTGGGTGCGCTCTAAATATAATAGGTCGATCTGTGTGCTTACGTATTTCGTCATATGTATTTAAGAACCAATTGCTCATACGAGGCATATCTTGCCACTGTAAACTTTTATCGTGTTGACCACATATTAAAATAGAATCCCCGTTGGATCTCCAAGGTTTACAAACCAATCCCAAACTAGTAGCCCTAGTGCTATCATTGTTGCCACTACTAAAGTAGCCAGTTCTGTTAATTCCATTTAATCCTACCTTCCAAGTTGTGCCGCGTTTAATACCGCCAACTTCTAAAACTATAACTGGTTTATCTAACAAACGATTTTGTTCCCATACCGTTTTGTTTTTTGCCATTCTTCCGTTCCATAGTACACTCCATATAACAGCAACGTCATAGTTACTATAGTGATCGCCAATCCTGTAGGGTTCGTTGTATATTACTTTATGTCCAGCGTCAACTAAACTTTTTGCAAATGCTTCAAATACAGGCTTACTGTTTAGTGCGCCATAATCAGTGTAGAGGCAGAAAATCATTGGTTAAATACTCCATATACATATTTAACAAGAGGACTCCTATGACATCAATAACAGTGGTTACAACCTTTCATAAACCTGGATTAGACACATATGGTCAGAGATTCTTAGACAGTTTTGCACAACGAGTTAGTAAAAAAATAAAACTACTAGTGTATGCTGAGGATTGTAATCCAATCAATCCTGATCCAGATCAGATTACAATATTTGATGCAAAAGAAGTATTGCCTAAACTAAACGCTTTTAAAGAGAGGTGGAAAGATGATCCAAGGGCAAACGGCATACCTCCAGACGCTATTAAAGCACGTAGACCAAGGGATTGGCAAAAGAAATTTAAGTGGGATGCTATACGCTTTGCTAATAAAACATATGCTGTGTATGACGCTTGTGAACGCTCTAAGGGCTGGTGTGTGTGGATGGATGCAGACACGTTTGTACATAGCGATTGGAGTCACAAAGAGTTTAATAATTTATTACCAAATAATACTTGGTTAACGTATGTAGGTAGAGGCAAAGGATCACAGACTTGGCCAGAGTGTGGGTTTTATGGAATGAACTTAAATCATCCTGTATGTCACGAATTTCTAAAAGAATTTGAAAGGGTTTACGAAGATGCCGATAATGGTATATTTAAATTGGAAGAATGGCACGACAGTTATGTGTTTGGACACATACTTAATAATATGAAGAAAAACTTTCCTAATGTATTAGACTATTCAGCAGAAATGTATTTGCGCGAAGCTAAAACAGGTGGTGGCGGACATCCGTTAATTAATAGTGTGTTAGGTAAATGGATGGATCATATGAAAGGTGTGCGTAAAGACGAAGGTCGTAGTCGAACACAGGACTTAATGGTTAAAAGAACTGAAGGTTATTGGAATAGTTAATCTGTTAAGTACTTCCAGTGTATACCTTCTTTCATTTCTGATATAGTAAATTGACAATATGATAAGTGTGTTAGAAATGCAAACATTTCGTCTTTATTTGGAACTTTAGGATTTTCTATATTCTTAATATCTGTTTCGCATATGTTTTGTGCAGCATTTGGTCCTAGTGTAATAGCAGGTTTGCCTGCTAGTAGTGCTTCTGTAGCAGCAATACTATTGTATGTAACTAAACAATGAACATCATCTACTAGAGTATGTACAATACTTTTAACCGTTTGACGATCAGTTCTACTAGGCTTCAATCTTACTTGTATAGGTCGATCAGTAAGTTGAGTTAACTGTTTAATAATATTATTAGTCCATTCTTCTGGACTTGGTTGATTAAAAAAGGACATTACTTTTTTACTAGGAGGACATACTAATATTTTACGACCAGGAGTAATTGGGTTGTAAATGTCTTTCCATTTTGCTTGCATCTGTATTTCTAATCGTTCTACATTTTGTTGTTTTATAGTTTTTGTATTTTGTAATTCATTATATGTAACTCGATGCCATAATTTTTTCTTTCGATTGCCAAAGTAACCAGAATCAATATAATAGAACGGTAAATTATTTCTCTGTGCATTATGAATCCAATGGCCTACAGATGCCGACATTCCTCTCGCTATTATAGGTATTGATTGTTCTACGGCTTGCGATGCAGGTAGCAATCGTTTATTGGCTCCTTTTGCAAATGCATCTAGAGCAAAGTCATATCGATATTTTGATTTACGAAAACCTTCTCTTAAATTAATAGCAGCAGCCTTAGCAGACATTATACATATTCTCTTATGTGTCTCCAAGCAGAGCCGTTTGATAATTCATCAAAGTTCCAATGAAACATACTAATACGCTCTAACCATTTTTGTCGATCAAATTGTTGAGGATTTTCTATTTTACTAAAGTCAGTATGTACTACTTCGGCACATTGACTTTTGATTGGATCAGTTATAAACCCCGGGTATCCTTGAATTAATGGTCCAACAATACTACTGCTATTATGATTTACTACTGCCCACGCTTTTGCAAGATCTTGATCTAACGGTGTTCCTAGTGCTGAAATTTTTATTTTATTATTATGTTGATACTTTCGGATTAATATTGGAAGGTAACTTGTTATAGCTTTTTTATCACCTGGATGCGCTCTAATTACAATAGTTCTATCAGTATATTGAGTTATCTTTGCAATAGTAGTGTCTAGCCAATCAACAACAGACAGCGACCCCATACTCCAGCCTTGATTACGTTGTAGACAAATTAATATATTTTTTCCTTTTACCCTTGGCTCTTGAATTTTAATACCTAAATGATTAGATATTTGTTGCCACCGAGACGGATTAGGATTATCATCAAAGTAGTTTCCAGTATTTGGAAACACGCCGTCAAAACTATATCTCAAATAGTGATGAGGATGATTTGTTTTGTTTGCATATAGAAATAGATTTGCGTCTGCTGTACACACTCGCTTGTTTGCTGTACGCTGCATTACACGTTGCCTTAATTGTAAATGCGGAGCATTTTTACCAACTTCGTGCTGCCAACCCTGAATCATTCCAACATCACATTGTTGTAGATCATACCCTTGATGCACGTAACCTTGGTCGCCAGCAGCATTAACTCCAGCTATAAATTTAGTTAAGATGTCAAACTTTTCTTGGCTTTTATTAAGAGAAGGTACGACATTATAGTAACTAATGACTTTCATTTACTATATCCCAGGCAAAACCGTTCATTAGCTCGCCTCTTGAAAACTGACAATAACTTAGATGAGCCATTAGTGCTGTCATTTCGTCTCTGTCTGGAATATGTAAATTTTCAACCTCTGCTAATGTAGTATTACACACCATTGATGCACAATTTGGTCCTAATGCAATAGCAGGCTTTCCAAAATTTAATGCTTCTAAGGCAGCAATACTATTGTATGTAACCAAGCAGTGTACATCTTTTGCTAGTGCAGCTTCAATTGAGTCGTTGGCTATACGTTGTGTTCTATTAGGTTTTAGACGCACTTCGATGGGGCGATTGGTGTGTTGTTTTAACTGTTCTACTATTTGTTGTGTCCATTCTTCTGGACTTGGTTGATCAAAAAATTTCATAACCTTATCACTAGGAGGACATACTAATATTTTGCGACCAGGTTTAAATTTTCTAAATTTCCAACCTAATAATCTATCTGTAGGACGTTCAATAATTGGCCCATAGTCTTGTAAGTTATTTTTTGTAACTCTATGCCAACCTTTTGATTTGCTTTTTGAATTACCAAAATATCCTGTATCAATAGCGTAAAAATCTCTGCCAGTTTCCCAACAGTGTTTAACTGCTTCTCTACTAGACTTTCCGACGCCACGAATAATCAACGGAGTATCTGTATTTTTTTCTTCGTCCCAAGTACTTAATTTGCCGTTGCAACCTAATGAAAATGCTTCTAAGTATTCGTCGTAAACATAGTTTTTTCCGTTGTAGTTTAAATCATCGTTAAAAATTGCTGCTACTTTAGCAGTCTTTTCTTGTTGAAATTTGTTTTGTATTATCTTCATTGCACTTTCCTCAGTATGACCGTAGTAAGTTCCTTTAGGGTCAATTGTTGCACATACAAAAGAACTAATTGTTTCTTTGAAGTCTTCTGGTAATGTTAAATTATTAATTAAATTAGGAGCTCGTTTTTCAGCCATCATTTTTGCGGTTACGTTTTGATATTCCTTTATAAGAAATTTACGTTCATTTTTATAATATTCATTTGAATACTCGCAGTCGTAATACTCCGGAAACCACGGGCCTCCTTCTGTGTAGTGTAAGAATTTAGGAGTGCCGTCTTCGGGCTCATTATACCAGCCTACTAACCAATTCCATTCGTGACTTATTTCGCCTATCTCTTCATCTTTAAGCCAACTAAATCTATGTAAGTATGCACCAGTAATATCTTCGTTATTAACTAACTCTGTAGTTAAGTTTGCATTACTAGGATGTCCGCAATTTATTAACATCATACTTGACCAATTTTTACGAGGATATTGATGTTGCTCTTTGCCGTCCATCTTAGTTCCTTGTTTGGGCGTATAGTCGTGCTTTGCACACATTACTGCATACTTGTCGTCTTTTTGATCAAACAATTTTTTAACATCGTCAAGAGCAATAAAGTCGCAATCAATAAACAATGCCCAGCCTTTGTGTTGTCGCAGTGCCGGAACTAAGAAACGAGTAAATGTAAATTCTGTACTTGCAAGTTTGTCTTTGTCTCTCCAATATACACCTTTTTCTCTAAGATTTTTTTGTTTTAACGGAACAATATCTACGTTAACTGATGCAGTATCAATAATACTTTGCTTACAGGCTTGATATGCAATATCTTCTCTACTATCCCAACCTATGTAAATTTTATAATCGTATTTGCTATTTTCTTTCAATATCTTCCTCCACACATTCTGTGCCGCGCTGTACTTCTAGTATATGGGCATTTTGATTTCCTGGATTAGATGCCTGATGCCACACGCCAATGTCGATTCCGTAAGGACGACTGTCAGGTTTTAGTAGTAATGAGCTCTGTACATCGTTCCAGTTAGTATCCATTCTAACTTCGCCTTCTAGTATAGTCCACAGTTCTGATCGTTTAAAATGTCTTTGGTTGCTTAGACTTTTGCCGGGATATATTACAAGTTCTTTTACTTTATAACCTTTCTCTGGTTTGTGATCTAGCACACGCCAGTAACCCCAGTCACGTTCAGTCTTTTGTGTTTTCCATTCATCAAGTATCCAACTACTCGAATTCATTTTGTTGTTGCCGCCAACGCCAAACACAAATTCTACATTATGCGCATCGGCATATGTTGTCATTTCTGGAATATTAGAATCTGTTCTGTCGCCACCGTTTGCAAAAATAATATGCGCACTGCTATTTGTTGCTAAAGTTTTATAAATTGCACCACAAGCAGAATCATCAGAGTCGTCAAAACTCATTACATCATCTACTATTGTCATTTCTTTTATTAATGCAAGGCGTTCTTGGAAAGGCATAAAGGGCCTGCCTTTCTTGCGTGTTAACCATTCGTCACTGTTCAAACCAACAACAAGTTTGTCGCCTAGCTTCTTCGCTTCTTTAAAATACTCAATATGTCCTGAGTGTAAGGGATCAAATCCCCCAGTTACCAATACTAGTTTCATACTGATATTTATTAACTACTAGTATTATTATTTTTTAGATTGACTTTGAAAACTTAACGTGTAGATGCTTGCCTTTATTTCTAACGCAATATATGTTAGTAAAATTTTCTTCAGTAAGAATGTTCTGTAATGTATAAAGATTGTATCCACTTTTATGAATATCCCATACATCACTGTCGCCTTCTCTTTGCCAACCCCAAAATCCTGCTTGAGCGTGTTCTATATGTTTTCCTGATATCCATTGTTGAATATGATAATCCATATTCGGTAACATCATTTCGCATATAGCATCTGTCTTCATAATATTATGCCAGGCACGTAATGTTCTGCGTCCTTGGTCAAATGTTAAATGTTCAAAGAAATGCCTAGAAAAAATATTATCTACACTACTATGATTTATTAGTTTATCAATCTCCCAAGCAGGACATACAAAATCTATTTTTGGTAATTTTCTAATATCACAGGTTTTGAAACCTAATTTTGTTGGATTTTCTCCACACCCAAATTCTATGTCCATTTTGTATTACTCCTCTAACAAATGATACCACGGATCACCTCTAGAGATTTCATCCTCTCGCCATTGACAGTATCCTAAATTATTTAACCATTGTTGTCTTTCAAACATAATTGGATTTTCAATGTTTGCTAAATCTTTATTGCTACAGTCCCAGGCCATAGAACTTGAACACATACTAAATGTAGGAATACCTTCGCATATACTTTCTGTTAGTGCATTTGAATTAAACCCTACTACAGCATATGCATCACGAAAGTCTTTATATAAACCGTCGCCGCCTTCTAATAGCCCTGCTGCCTGACCACTACCGAGAGTGTTTTCGCTAATATCAATATTAAAGTTTTTTAATACTTGCAATTGGCGGTCTTGGCGTAACGGATGCATACGTACACGTATAGGACGATCAGTATGTTTTTTAATTTCATTTAGTGTAAATGTAAGAAAGTTTTCATAAGATCCGTGCTTTTCTAACAAATTCTTTAGACTACTATCACCAGGACGTTGTAATACTACGAGTATATATTCACCTGATGTACGCCAGTCTTTGATTTCTATATTTTGTTCTCGTTGTATACGCAACCACCTATCACTCGGACTATTTTCGTTACAGTAGTTACCTTCGTCTTGGAAGTAACTTGTCCAGCTGTATCTATGATATGCTCCTGGACAGCCAGGTTTCTTCATATTTCGACGGAATACTGCACTTTCTGTTACTATAAAAGGCTTATTACTATCTAATATATATTGATAGTATTTTTTAAACTTTTTTCTCTTTTGACTAATAATATTATTTTGTATTAAAACATCAGCAGATTGTATAGTATCTTGATCAGCCCAAGGCACAATTTTAAAGTTAGGAAGATCGGGTATAGGATGATTCCTATACATTTCTTCTATACCGACTACTAAACTATTTTTGTTCATTTCTAAATAACAAACCTGTACGTTTTATAAATTGATGTTTTCTTTTTTTACCCATTGTAGAATGTTTACGCATATCTATAGTTAGTTCATTATCAAATATAAATCCGTAACTTAACATTGTATCAATCCAGTATTCTTGTGTATTACAGTTTACGTGATGGTATCCATTGGCTCCTACAGGAGCATATGTCATTATTAAAAATTTACATTTTTGCATTGCTTGAACATAGTTTGGAATATATCTTTCGTATACGTGTTCTACAAATTCACAACTCCAGGCAAGATCGTACTGTTTACTTACTGGAGCAGGGCCGATTGTAAAATCGTGTATAATGAACTTGTTTGAATCGTATCTTTCTAATGTGTGATCGCCATCAATGCCTTCAGCATCAATGCCTATACTATTGGCAAGTTCAACTTGACCTCCTGGTCCGCATCCAACATCCAACATTGAGTTTGTATTTAGGTTTTTAATGGCCCATTGTAATACACCTTCGTCGGTATGTGTTACTCCGTTATGCCCTCCAAGATGTTCTTCTAAAATCATACTATTCCTTGACTTTTGTATTTGTTATAGGTATTTAAAAACTTTTCTTTAAATTTTTGATCACCTTTTAGTGTTAAAAATACACTATTAGTTTTATTTTTTCCTATTGACATCCATTGATTGCCAACTGACTGAAAATTAAATTTACCTGCAAATGTATTTAACACTATTTGATCTCGTCCCCATTTCCACTCGTCAAATGGAATTGATGTTAATTCTTCATATAGTTCTTGTCTAAGACTGTTTTGATTAAACACAACTAGTCCGGCTAGCCACCTATCTTCTTTATGATGTTTTAGAACGTGTTGTTTTTTAAACAAGTTGTTAATCTCAGTAGGATTAATTATTGAACGTGTACATATAGTGTCGCAGTCAAGAGTAACTACATTTTCATTATTAGAAAATTTTTCTTTTGCTACTAAAAATCGTACTCCTTGTAAATACGAAATTTTTGCTTCGTCGTTTACAAACTGTCTTTGTTCGGTGGTAATGCTTGCGTATTTTAATTTATTAAGTTTTGTAGGATTTACAATATGACAATGTAGTCCAAGCCACGGGTTATGTCGATGTATACTTGATAGTAATGGTACTGCCCAAGTGTCGTAATAAGTTTGATCACATCCTAATACTACATTATAAAGTGGCATCTTCCATACCCGCTACTCTTAGCTTAACTACGTTAGTAATTTGCCATTGTTTTTGATCAAGAGCTTTGAGTACACCTAACCATTTGTTACGCATTAGTGCGAATTCGTTAATGATTTTTTCATAGTCAACAACGTCTGCCTCACCGTCAACGTATTTTTCAACGTCACGGCTTGACAGAGCTCGTTGGTAGTTTTCAAGGTATTTTTTAAAGTATGAGCTACGCAATCTACGTAGCTCAATATTTAGATAGTTTAGTATAGCTTCAATCTCTTGAAGTTGATTAAATCGTTGTTCAACAATACCTGGCATACTTGCTGCCGCACGTTCTACATTGCCAACTAGTTTAACCTCTTTGCGAGCATCAACCATTTCGTTTTCAAAGTAAGCAACTGCTTGTGGTATTTTGTTTATATCACGAGATACTTCGCTATACCAACCCATTATTCATCCCACTCTAGTTCTTCTTCTAATACATCATCTTCGTCAAGGTCTAGATAATAATTAATAGCAATGTCTAAAGCAGTATCGTGACCTAATGCAGATATAAGTTGCTGATCTTCAGTACCCATATCAGCCATTAAATCTACATAACGCTCAGCGGCCTGTTCAACGTGCTTTTTATCAACATACTCTTTAAACAATGTCCAAATATCAACTATCTGTGTGTCGTCCATATTTTACTCCTCGATTAGTTGTGAGTCTTCTAGTTCTACTTCGTCAATAGTATCCTCATCAGAGGTATTTACCACAGTTGATTGTTTTACTAGGTAATCTGACATAACCTTGTCAAGGTTTTCGCCTACCCACTTTTTACGATAGTCAAGGATTTCTTCACCATCGAGTGTAGTGTACGCAAGTCTGTTGCCTTGCTTTTTAATAATGTCTTTTGCTTCAAATAATTCAAGCAATCCACTATAAGGATTCATTCCTGTTTCATAAGGAATTTTAACCTGTACACCTTCAAAGGGTTTAGCGTAACGAGTCTTCATAACTTTACAGCCAGCACGGATGCCCATAACTTGACTGATCTTGTTACCATCTTCGTCTTCTTTTAATTTTAGTTTCTTCATAGCAACAACAATACTTGATGCATAAATGAAACCTTGTCCACCACTGATCTTGTCATCTGGATCAAACATATCTTGTGATGCGTATGTGTGGTTAGTACATACAAGTCCTACATTATGTGAACCAATCATATTAACTGTATTACGCACAAGTGATGTTAGTGCCTTAGGCTTACGACCCATATCACCTTTCATATCACCTTTGTTAAACTGATCAACATCTGTAGGCGTTAACAACATACCTAAACTGTCAATTACAAACAACACTTTAGGACGTTCTTCTTCATCCATTGCTTTGTAGTCTGTCATAAATGTTGAAATAGTTTTTGCAACATCATCAATCATTGACATATTAAGTTTAAGTAGTTTATCCTCTGATGTATCAACGTCAAGTGCGTGTAGCCAACTTTCATCAAGTGCATTTTCTGAGTCAATAAGAACTACAAAAATACCTTGTTGTTGTGCTTCCTTTACAATGTTTCCTGCACAGATATATGATTTACCTGCACCAGATTCGCCTGCAAACACAGTAACCTTACCCATTGGAACACCTCTATGGAAGTCTCCTGAGATAAGATAATTAAGTGCATAGTTACCCGTACTAATCCAGTCAGTAGGGTCGTTAAAACCACTGCTCATACCTGAAATAGATTTTGTTAATGAATTCCGAAATTTCGTCGGATCGAACGATTTATTAGCCATTTTTTCTCCTATTTAAAAGTTAGTCTCTACTAGTGTTTGGAACTTTGACAGGTAAACCGTGAATCTCTGTTCTCGATTTTACTAGTAGAGACGTCTTATTTTATTAACCTTGACGTGATCTAATCATTGCTAGAATGTCTTGGGCATTGCCACCTTCTGCAGGAGCCGCTTCAGCCGCTGGTGCTGGAGTTACTTCTGGTGCTGCCGCTGGAGCAGTTTCTACTGGAGCACTTTGGCTTACAGCAGTTGCTTGTGGGCTTGCCGCTTTTTGTGGATCACCTGTGCGTTGTGCGAATCCTGCAGGACGGAAATACTGTCCCCAACGATCCATATCAAACGCTTCGCCATCTACTGAAGCTTCAAACATTTCTTGCATTACTTTTAGTTCTATATCGCCTGGCTTCTTAGGAAGGAAGTCATCTAAATTAAACAAGCCGTGTGTATCAATAGCAGCCATTTCTGCATCATTTAGTGGACGATCTCTACGAGCCCAATTTGATGTTGAGTAATCTGCATATCCGCCTTTTGAAGTTTTGTTAAGACGGAAGTCTACACCAGCAGTATAATCTGTTGGCAGTTCTTCCATATCTGGGTCCATAAGCGCCTGCTTAATGATCTGGAAGATTTGTGGTCCAATAATAAACCTACGAATTGGATTCTCAGGTGTAGTATCGTCCGATAGTGGGTTATCAGTTACAAACCCTTGGAAGATGTAAGAACGTTTCTTCCAATACTTACGACCCATATCTTCTAAACTTGGGTCTTTAAACCATCCACGTACTTCATTAAGAATGTTACAAGTTTCGCCGTACATTTCCATACACGGTACTTGTACTTGTACAGGGCGTGAATCAGTTTCGCCTTTTACGCCTGCAAATGGTAGTTTGATAACAAGTCTTTCTTTCCAAAAGAATGTGTTATCTGCATTACCGTCTGGTAAGAAACGCATCGTTGCCGACTCGCCTTCTTTAATATTCCAAAATGGGTAAATGCTGTTATCACCGCCTGACTGACGGTTTCCTGAAGCGCCTGCTTCTTGTGCTTTGAGCTTTGCTCGGATTTCTGCTAATGATGCCATAATTTATGCCTCCTATAATGCCTTTATGGTTATTTTATGTGCCTATTTGTTTGTAGCACAGTTGTTATTATATGCTATTCTACAAACAATGTCAAGTCTTTTTTAAAGAAAAACTTAAAAACTTAATGGATTACTCATCCAATTCTATTTATCTCAGTCCCGCTAGTTCTTTCATTCTTTCGAATTCAGGTGTTACTTCTGGCTCTCTGTATTCTTCTGTTACTTCATATACACGAGTAATAAATGCCTTTGCAGGTTCTATAAATTCGTTACCGTAGTCTTTTTCTACCATAGTAAGTATTGCTGTTTCGCCTTTTGGAAATTCGCCTGTTTCTTTATCATAATAAGAAAGTATAAACTCGCCTAATGGTGTTTTTTGTTCTTCTTTTTCTAACTTAATCTTTTCGCCGTCTGGACCATCAATTTCATCGCCCTTTTTCTTACCACTGTCTTTTGCTTTCTTCACAGCGTGTGCGTATGCATTACCTTCGTCCATATTATCGATCATTTGTTCAATAACGCCTTGGATAATATCATCTCTATCGTCGTCAGCGTGTAAGCCGTGTTCCATACCGTACTCGTTAATTTCTTGGTCAAGTTCTTGATCGCTTATGCCCATTGCTTTTGCTAGTGCCGGTTCTCCACCTTTTTCATATGCTGTCATTAATTCGTCTGCTAGTTCAGCTTGTCTGCTTGGCTCCATTGCTGGATCAAAACTTTCATCTACATCAAATCCTGTAATCTCACTTCCTAAAATCTTAATTGCATCTTCAACGTTGTCCTCGTCAATTGCAGGTACACCCATTATTTTTGTGTATTCTTTTTGCATAGCGTCTGTAATAGGTAACAATTCGCTGAACAGTTTAGAGTCTTTAAAAAGTTTTTCTTCTGCTTCGTTTCTGTCACCGCCAAGTTTTTCAATTGCGTCACTTAATTCATTATCTTCTACACCGTCTGTCAAAATACCTGTGTCTGTGATGGCTCTGAACATTCCACCTGGTAACTTATCACCGTTACTGCCTTGATACTTGCTGTATTTGTTATACCAAGCCTCTAATTGATCTTTTTTATCATCTGTTTGAGTTTCATCTGCAAACTGGCCCATCATCTCTTCAAAGCCATTTTCTAAATCTGCTTCTTCTTTTGTCTTTAGATATTTGTCTTTGATTGCGCCCTTTTCTTCTTCGCTTGCGCCTTCACGTCCTGCTTTTTGTAATGCTTCGAAGCCTTTCTTGCCGTACTTCTTAATACCTGTATAACGTTGTAAGCCTGACTCGTCTAAGTCATCTGGATTAATTTCTTCTGCTTTACTTGCTTCACTTACTAGTTTATAAATGTATGGGAATACGTCTGCTAATTCTTCGTTAAACTGTCTAATAGTTAATTGATCAATCCAATTTTCAGCAACGTCACTTGGTACATCTTCCATTACTGCCGGAGCATATGCTTCAAACGTTTCTTTATAAAATGACGGACGTTGTAATGATTCTAATGTCTTTTTAACTGTAGCAATACGTTCTCTAACTACATCTACATACTCTGCTAGACTTTCTGCCATTACAGCTGAACGGCCCATATAAGTTTTAAACTTACGCAGTTTATTCATTTCTTCTGACATACTAACAATGTGCTTGCCAAAATCATCATAAGCATTACCGCCTTCTGCAACGTGTCGAGCCATTGCTCTTGCACCGGTTATGTGCTTATATGGATATTTAAATCTTTCACCTTCTGCACTTTCAATATACAAAGAACCAACTTTCTTTGCTCTGCCACCGGCTGCTTCTTGATCAATACCTTCGGTGTGTTTGATCATTAAACGTGCTCCATCAAAGTCTTGATAACTTATTTTTGATGTGCCATACATTTTAGATTCTGTCATTGTTCCATCCCCGTCACGGTTTTTTGCTAAAAATTTGTAGTCTCTACTATTTAAATTTGACTTAGTAATATCTCTTGTATCAAAGGTTAATGCTCGCTTTCTTGCAAACATCCTTAATTCTTTTAAAAAATCATACCAGTTGTTTTTTGTTAAGTCAGATTCATTTGCAACTAAATCTTCGCCATATACAACTGCTACATTTTTATCATCTAGACTAATACTTACCTTTCCAACTGGTCGACCTTCGTTCATAAAATCAAAGTCAAAATAACGAGATTGTTTTGGTTCGTTAGTTACATTTCCTTCAGCATCACCAATAGTTACACTTGGAAAGCGGCCTCTTATTTTATTAAACAATTCGTTTGCTATTACGTCTAAATTCTGCATAAATGTATTTATCAATAGTTACTGCTAATAAAGATTGGCATTGGCGCTTCGTAATCTTCAAAATCTTCAGTTTGATTAAAAGTATTGTATACTCTAGGATCCCAATCTTTTAATACTTCCATCATTCTTAGTGCAAGTAATGTAGCACTAATTAAATCATCGTGAGCTCCTGATTTTGCAGTATAACTAGAACCGGTTGCAACAAAACTTTTTAGTTCGCCAATTAACGGTTTTGAACGAATAGTCATTTTATCGTTCTCGACCATAGTTTTTAGTCTACTACACGCTGTAACCTTTGTACCGTGTGTAGTGTTAAATCCTTTGCGGAACTTACGAACGTGTCCTTTGCGGATAGGCTCACTGACGAACAAACCCGGAATGTTCTCTTCGCCAAAGTCGTTTATAACGATAAGGGCAGCCTCGCCTAATCCATTGTTCTCCACGCTCCAATAAATTCCTTGCGGGTTTTTTGTTTCTGATTCTATATATTTGCATATATCAGCAAGTACTCTTATTTGTCCTGGTATAGCAGTTTGGTTGTGTTGCCACTCTGCTACTTGTTCGTATGTAGGTAATTCATAAACTTGAATTGCAGCATTGTCGCCGCCTGTCCCCATACTAGGATCAAGTGCAATAGCATATGTAAATTGACTGGTTGGTTTTTTATACCAACGTGTTTGACCCATATTTAAAATAGGTCCCGATCCCTCCATTGCAGCAAGTTTGATCGAATTAATTAATGTTTCGTCAAATACTAAAAATTCACAGCCGTATTCGCGTCTAAATTTTTCTTCACCTATACGTCCAATTTCTGCTGCTTTCCATTCTTCGTCACGGTCAGGATGTTCGTGCCATTCTGCAACAAAACTATGAAACCCATTTTCACCAACTTCTTGTTCATTTCCGTGTGCGTCAAATTTGTTTTCTGCTTGCTTCCAAATAGTAGCAAATGTATCTTCATCACTGTTAGGTGTACTAGTAATAATAGCACGACCACCTGTTGCTAGTGTAGGCGATATTGATGTCCAAAACTCTTCAGCAATATTAGGTTGTACAAATGCAAACTCGTCACAGTATAATAATGATATACTCATACCACGTCCTGTGTTACCTGTTGTTGTTTGCGAAACTATTCTACTACCGTTTTCAAATTCTATTGAGCCTTTATTATAAGACGTAACCCCTGCACGTATGTGGTCTTGGCAAGTTTCATAAACGTAACGTATACGTGCCATAATTTCTTGAGCACCTGTATATTTGTGTGCAGCAATAAGTATTGTTTGATCTGGATTAAACATTGCATACCAAGCAAGGTATATAGCAGCACAAGTAGTTTTGCCTGTTTGTCTAGGCATCATATTAATGTTAAATCTATAATTATGGTATGAATGCATCAATCGTAATTGATATTCGTAAGGATCAAATAACAACTTGCCTTGCACAGGGTGTTGAATGTATGCAAACTTACTAGCAAAATATAAGTATCCTTCATCAGGATCCATACACTTCATTAGATCTTCAACTTGTTCGTTTGTAAATGTTTCTTGTGTATTGGCTTTTTTAGTTAATACACCGTCTAAACTTTTGCTCATACTGTATTTAACCTATTATATCGTCATAGTATCCTGTATCGAACCTAAGATCAAACAACTTGCGTTTGTCTTGTTGTATTAGTACAGGTACAGGTGATGCATTAGAACCATTAGTAGGTTCACTCCATAACCATTCGTATTTTATATTTGTATCAAGTTTTTTACACAATTTTTTTAAACGCCTGCGATTAAGACCAGGGCATATATAAACAATAGCTTGATTGCTGCCAAGAGATTCAACCTCTCCAGACCATTGTGTAATTTTTATTTCACCTTTTTTATAAGCTGCGCCACTCCAAGGGCACACTGGCTTTATATGCTCAAAGTATTTAAACCAGTCAATATCATTTTGCTTCATAAAGATATTTACTCAAAAAAATAGGACCCGAAGGTCCTATTGAATAGTATTAGTTACGAGAATTATTAACTACATCCGCAACTGCTACAAGCCATTAATTTCTTTTTACCTGGCTTGCCGCATTTTGGACAATCAGTTTCTTTAATATCTTCAGTCTTGCCACGGCCTCTACTAGCCATTACTTTTTTCTTTTTGCCACGACCTTCGTCAAACTTCATATTGCTTAGTTTAGCCCAAAGCTCTTCTTTAATGCTAGATTCTAATGTAGCTTCTTCTTTTGCTTTACGTGCTAATTCTTCTTGTGCTTCTGGACTTTTTCCTTTAATAGCATAAGTTGTTTCTTCTTCATCTTCAACAGCCATTGGATTATCGCCGTCTTGTGTAGCAGCATATGCTTTCTTAGATCTATGTAAATCATCACCTGAATTAATTACATCGTCAATTGCTTTGTATTCTTCCTCAGGTTCGTTATCGTATTCAGCAACTGCTTCGTCGTCCATTTCAATGTCGTCCATACAGCTACTTGCACCAATATGTTTCTTACCGCATTTTGGACAAGGTTCGTCTTGAATGCCTGGTTTTAAATCGTCCATATCTTTTGGTTCGTCTACAATGTCGCGTAGCCTTTCCATATCTCTGCGCATTGGTAACATATCTGGTCCAACTGGTTCGGCGTCCTTAAGACCTGCGTTTTTCATCATATCAATTAAATCTGCTACGTGGTCTTTACCACGTGCATTTAATGAAACATTCATTGATACTGGATCGCCATCGTCTGTTGGCATTGGTGGAGCCATCGGTGGCATACCGCCTTCCATTGTGCCGCATTCATCTAGCGATTCTAATAGTTTTTTCATATCCATTTTAGTTAGCCTCCGGTGCCGCAGCACTTGGATCGTGCTCACGTTCTTTACGAGCTGTTTCTAGCTCTTTTAGAAGATCCATAACACGGTTTCCGCCTACACTTTCTTGTGCGCTTTCGCCGCCCATATCTTCAGTAGTTAATTTTGTTTCATACGTAGTATCTTCTGGCATCTCTTGATATTTTTCTTGCATATCGCCAGGTTTACGTACAATAATATGTGCTTGATCAATATTACAGCAATCACCAATATATTCTTGTAATACATCTGATGTTGATGCATAGTTAAGGGTTACATCAAAATATGTTACTTCAGTATTTTCTAATTGCGGAAAGTCTAAAGGTCTTTCCTGAACTGGGGTTCTTTTTCCCTTGCTCATTTCTACAACACTATATTTTTCTAAACAACTCTTTATACTCTCTTCACAGTTGTCAGGCAGATCTCCTGCAATACCAACTTTAAATTCGTATGTCTTTTTAGACTCGTTTAATAATTCTTGAAACCTTGTCATCATTTTACATATTCCCGTTATATGTTATTTATCTTTATCGAGACCTTTAAGCCTCTCTAGTAGGCTATTGCGGTCTGTTACAACATAGCCTTCACCAGAAATCATACCGTCCTCACTAGGGCCGCCGTCTTGATCCATTTTTTGCTTTTTAAGTTGTAGCTCAATCATTTTAAGTTTTTTGTCTAGTTTAGCAGTTTTAGCATCTAAACTTGTTTTAAGTAATCCGCCAGCAACTTCAAATACTCTACCACTGTAACGACTTTCAACATTCATACCTAAATCCATTAGGTCTTCGTATGCTGTCAATGCACGTTGTGCAATATCTTCAAGTTCTGCATCTGCTTTATCACCTAATCCTTTAACAGCAGGTAATGCACTAGCAATTTTATCAAACTCTGCTATATCACGAAAACTTTCTTGATGAGCTATTTCGTGTTTAGATTGTTCTTTTTCTTGTTGTTCAGCTTGTTTAATAATTTCTTTTGAATCATCCATATTAAGCAAATCTTCTAATTTTTTAGTCATCAATTTATTCCATTAACTGCTACTATTATTTAGCGTCTTTTACCGTTGTGAAATATATCTTGTTCAGTTATAATTCTAAAAAAGATACCTTTTTGCTTACAGTACGCTCTTGCTGCTTCCCATTTGGCTTGATTAACTATCCAAGCTGCTTGATTATGTCTACTACGACCTAATTTTTCTTTTATAGTTTGATTTTCAGGTTTGACTTCTATTAGTTCAACTCGTTGCTTGCCTTTTTTGTCAGCATATGCAATAAAGAAGTCCGGTACATATACTGTGTGTTTACCTGTTAAAGGATTTCTATAAGGAATTTTAATTGCTTCTGATGCCCATTTTGCAACACTAGGATGCTCGTCACAAAACTTCATAAATGTAAACTCCCAACTACTACGATATGTTGGTGTTTTGGTCCCTACATATTTGTCAGGGTTTTTGAGAGAATATTTTCCTTGTGCAAATCTTCCCATATCATCCTAGTATAAAATATTCCTCTGTTCGAGTTTTTCGTATTTTGATTCTACCTTAAACCCTAGAGTACTAATTTTTTCCCTATCATAATTTAATACGTTTGCAACAATGTCACTCAATTGAACATTAGTTAATCCTTTAAGTGTATCAATAAGCTCAAAAACATTTATACTATCGATCTTTGCTTGTTGCAGTAGTGCAGTTGCTACAGCGATAGCACTTGATTTTTCAAATCCTCTATTTTCAAAATATCCAATTACTGCATCAACTTCTGAAGCAGGATATTCTATTCTATCAGTAAGGTACTTATTAAAAAATTGTTTTACTTCAGCGCCGCTGTCAGTTTCTTGTTTTTTTGGTAAGTTAGATGACATTATGTATTTCCTAAAGGATTTTTCTGTGCAGGAACGGTACTAATATTTCCTTGGCCAGTTTCATTAAAGTTATTTACTATTTGATTTGCAAGTTGTACTATCTTTTGATTGCCGTTTTCAATGGCACTATCAACTTGGTTTAATAATGAATTTTTTTCTGTAGTGTTAAGTGTATCCCAAGTTGTTAAGTCCGCAGATATTTCTGTTGTTGTACTAATAGCACCGATTGCTAGTGATTTTTTAGCTAGTGTTTCTTTTAGTTGAGGATTATCGTTTAGTGTTTGTACAACTTCAATTGGAGGATATAATTTATTTTGTTTTTGGGTAATAACTGCTATTGCTTCAGTAGGTTGCGTTCCAGTACCTCCGCTCTTAGGAAAACTAGTATTTGCAAGACCACTTACGTTAGTTCCTGTTGCTGTTCTAATAGTTTGTCCTGCAACTTGAAAAGCTTCGTTACGTACACCTTCTTTTGTAAGATCTTTTGCATTTTTAACTGTGCGAGCTGCTGTAAGTAATGTACCCAAGTCTGCTTTGCCACTTGCTATGTCTCCAAGTACACTAGTTCCGCCTGCTAGTATGCCAGCACTTCCAAATAAACTTGACGAGCTACCTGCTGCAATAGGACTAGGAGTATTATCGTAATGTACTGTTCCAAACCCTTTAGGTGAGTTACCTTCGTCAATAGGCCCGTCTGCATAAAATACACTTTCGTATGCAACACTCATAGAATTTTGTACAGGATCAGCTCCAGCAGAATTTTCTAACGTATCGTGCTGCCAACTTTCAATTATTGGATTAACTAATGTTAATGTTAGATACTGATGTCTTGCCATTTGACTTATTTGTATACTTGTAAAAAATGGTTCGTATTGATTATTATCTAGTCCAAATCTATCTCCATTGCGTGTTGCACCCATATATGTGTTAAATCTGTCATACGGTCTTGCTGTCTGATTAGGTGCTCCTGCACCGTCTCTGCTGCCGTATGTACCATCTGCAAAATAGTAGTTATAATATGCAGTCCATAATTGAGTAACAATACTATTGTTGTCATCGTGGAATACAATATTTACAGGAGAATAATCAATACGTGTTTGTAAATTCTTTTTACGATTGTATTTGTTCTTAGTTTCAGTTTGTATATCAAACTTTGGCATAGTAACACTTTTAACTAACATATTAACTTCGTTACTATGACGCTGAACCCATCCAGGTAATACTTTGTTTACTACATTTTCATTTAAGTTAAGTGTTACGTGATATAGAAATTTTTGTTTAGGAGCAAGGCGAAAATTATCGTCAGTATACAATCTTGCCGCGTGTGTATAATCGGCCATATCCCCTTTGGGGCTAAGAGCGCCGTTAACTAAATTATCTAAGAATCCATTGAATATGTTTGCCATACTAATATTTATCCAATGTTATTAAGTGCGTATAAAATGAAAAAGGGGCAATTAAGCCCCTAATTCTGTTAGACTAATTAACTAGCTAAACTATTAACTTACGCCGGTAGTTGATGCAATAGCTGCAACACTTCTACCAATTGCTGTACCTACTCCGCCGCCTGATGCGCCTTGAGTTTGTATAGCATTGTCATATTTAATAGTAAGTGCAACTGTTACTGGTTCGTTAGCACTGTATGCTAATGAATTGTAGTTTGCACTTTCTAAATAACAACCGTATAATTCAAAAGTGTCTAGTGTTTCGGGTGCGTAGTTACCGTTACCACCGTCTAGAATTTCAATTCTAGTTACAAACTTATAGTCAATACCTGATGCTGCACTAGACTGTTCCATAAAGTCGAACTGTCTTTGTAGTTGTTCACCAACTAGTTTTTGTACTGCACCTGTTGCATCGTCTCTTAAAGTTAATGTAATAGCTTCCCAGGTGTGTTTACCTGCAAGATAAACTCTTGAGTTATACACGTCAACAGTCATTGTCTCGAAGCTTACGTTAGGTCTAGTAACATCCTGTACCTGTTTAGTTAGTTCAGTAACTTCGCCTGTGCTAACACCAAAGTTCTCCAAACTCACTCTAAAGCGATATTGAAGTTTTGGCATAAGCAACCCTTGTGTAGAGTTGCTTGCGTCCGAAGCTAATGGAACTGTGATTTTTGATAATGATGAAATAGCCATTTACTTTGCTCCTAATTTGTTATATATATTTATCATTTTTACAAGCCTGCTATCTCACCAGTATTTTTAAGTCTGAGTGGAATGTAAACAAACTCAACAGCCTTAACTGGTTCTATGGCAATATCTAAGTATAGCTCGTTTCGATCAATACGTGCTGGAGTATTGTTGCTGTTATCACATACAACTAAGAAGTCGTATAATGCTCTAGCACCAACTAACTCTAAACACAAGCTCTCTGCAGCCTGTTTGATTTGATCACGTGTGATCTTATCATTAGGTTCAAAGATGTAAGGTTTAGCTAACTTGTTCAATTGTGAACGTAAGTAGATAACCAAACGTGCTACATTGATTCTATCTAATGAACTTGCTGCTCTTGCACGAGTCTTTTGACCGTAGTTAACAAGACCTGCTCCATTGATAAATGTAATTGGGTTAACGTTTACACTGTAAAGTGTGTCACGCTGTCCTTCGTTTAATGCAACTGAAGTAAATTCTCCTTCTGCGTTAACAAAACCTGTTGCTGAAGCATTTGTAATGCCGCCTCTTCTTGTGCCTGCTGGTGCAAACCAAGGATAGCTAACCTGGTCACTTAATGCAATAGTACGTAGCATCATATGACTTGGTGGAACAACTACGTTGTTACCAGCATTATCGCTTGTAAAGCCCCAAGGATAAAATACACCTAAGTATTCGTCTCTACTAACAAGTCCGTCGTCATTGTCTTCAACTGCTAATTTAGTGTTCTGACCCCATTCGTTAAGTGTTGTAGCATCTGACGATAATCTAGCTGGAACATCACCTAATATAAATGCACTTAACCCTCTATCAAAGTTTAAGCTAATCATTTCACCAATTAGTTCTGGATAACCTGGAGTAGCCATTACATTAAAGATTCTTGATTCGTCATCTCTAATTTCTTGGTTACTGTTCATACCAGCTTGTAATCCTTGTACAACAACTTTACGCTGTGCGTGGCGACCAAATGATCCGCTACCGTCTTCTTGGTTAGCCGATTCAGTAACCCAACGATGTGGATGGTAAAGTGCCATACTTTCATCGCTTTGTCTTGGATTATCAGCAGTAATATCAATAGCATTACGTACAAATTTCTTAACATTAAATCCGCTTCTACGTAAGTTCCATAACAACATACCTTGTGGATATAGTGATGGATCTGGAGCATCTGGATCTAAGTGATCACTTAGTAGTAGATCTGCAATAGCACCTTCTGTGCTTAATGACCCTGCTGTTGACCAACGTGCATCTGCAAATAGTACGCCATCTTCAGTAGTTTGATCTGATTTATCAATCAAATCCCAAACTGTAGTTGATGCATTATAACGATAAATTGTTGGATAGTTTTCTAAGTCTGCTGTACTAATCCAAAGATCGTTACCAGATGGTGCTGTAGGCTCTGTAGCCGCAGTAGTAATTTTTGCTCCTGCGTGAACGTTTTGATAACCCTTCCAAGTTGTACCATCGTGTACCATCATATCAACTTCGTCAACTACTGAACTGTACCATAATGTACCGTCTGCTGTTGTTGATGTTGGTGCTGTACCCGAAGCAGTAAATGTTGACAATACTGTCCAGTTACTAATTACCGTTGCTGAAATACCAATATCTGCAAGTGCGCCATCAGTATCAGTAATTTTAATATCACCACCTTTTGCGTGTGAAATAACAACTCTGTTAGTTGCATCAATCGAAGCAACAACATTTGTAAATCCTGCACTGTTAATTGCATCTGCAATTAGTTCTGCATCAGTTGTTGCACCTGTTGCTACAACACTCATTGTTTTTGATGTGTATGTTGATACGCCTGTTTTTGTTTCTGCAAGTGTAAATCCGTATGTGCCAGCACTAATTGAACTTGCTGTTACTGCACTTGAAGTAACTTTTGAAGCACCTGCTGCTGATCTACGGAAGATTTTAAATTCTGCTAGTTCGTCTGCTGCTTCAGTCCAATTTGACTGTACATATAGACTGCCTACTGCAAGATTGGAACCGCCGCCTGCTTTGTCAAGTGCTAGTAATGCTTTTGCATTATCATCATATATTGGAGCAGGAGTTAAATCCCATAATGCTGTGTCTGCATTCCAAACTTTAACTCTCCAACGTGCTCCGCTGTTTGGTTCGGTTGTTTTAATCCAAACACTGCCTGTTGGACGTGGTTTAGCTGATGCTGTTTTCCACTGTGGAACTGATGTATGCGGATCAATTACTAGTTCTGGAATATAGTATGTACCTGCGGTAATACCAACTTCAGCTAGTAGACCTGTTCCTTCTGCAATTACAATATTATCTGCGTTACTGCCATCGTTAAATATAGCAAGTTGTCCGTCAATATTTGCTGCTGAAACACCTGCGTTTGACAAGTTTGAAACAGCATTAAATGCTGTAACAACTGCATCTACGTCTGTGCCACTTACTGCAACAGTTTCGCCATCAACAGTAAATGTGTTTGCATTAGTAATTGTTGTTATTGCTCCACCTGTTACACTAGGTACTGTTCCTGTCCAAGTAGTTGTACCTACTTTAACCCAGTTACCTAAATAGTTTTTGTAGTATACAGTGTATGCTGTAGTTTGTCCTGCAACAATAGCATAGTCGCCAATAGCGCCAACTGAACCTTTTGGTACGCCGCCTGTTATTTGAGTTGCATCAGTAATTACAGTTGGTGCTTTAACTCCGAATGCTTGTCCGCCAGTTGATGTTACGGCTGCGCCGTTCCATTCAAAAATACCAAATGCAGTTGATGCAGTATCTACCCAATATGCGCCATCTGTAGGTGCGCCTGCTGGTGCGTCTGCTGTTGCTTGTAATTGTCCTAGGTCTACGTCTGCACGTACAACCCAAGCTCTGTTTGAAACGCCAAGTAATGAGTAAGCTGCTTGCAATCCGTATTCATTTAGCTCTCCTGCGTGAATAGCATTGTTACTTGCGTCAGTATAAAAAATTGGATCTCCAAAAGTTTCTGTAAGGTCGCGCTGCGAAGTAAGCAAATAAGGAATACCTGCTTTAGCCTTTGTAGTACCTGGAGCAATACCTGTGCCAGCGCCATTCGTTTTGTTTTCGGCGGAAGCAACAAATATCAGTGGAACCGTACCCGGTTCAGCTGGTGTGTAAAAACTTTCGTCTACTACGCTAACCTGTACGCCTGGTGATGTTAGTGCCATATTATTTCTCCTATTAATAGTGTGAGCATTCGTTACTATTATTTAGCCTATATAAAATAAAACACCGCAATAAACACCTATAAAAAGGGACCAAAAAGGTGAGGTAAATACAATATGCGACCATTATGTAAATGCGGGCTACGTCCTGCGGCTATAAACTATAAAAAAGGTAAGAAAACTTACTATCGTAGCCTGTGCGAAAGATGTCTACGTAGTGGACTAGGTCACGGTATTCCTAAATGGAAACGGGCCGGATATCAAAAAAAGAATACTTGTGAAAAATGCGGATTTACTTCCAAACATCCAGAACAGTTTAACGTATTTCATATAGATGGAAATTTAGAAAATTGTCGTCCTACTAACTTAAAAACTATATGTGCTAACTGTCAGAGAACTCTTCAAAAAGCGGGAGTTGCGTGGAAACAGGGAGATCTTGTTCCTGATTTTTAAATAGCCGTTTAATAAGGACATCTACATTTTTTTCTAAACGCTCAAGTGTGCCATTATTATCAATTGTAAAATCACACATCCATTGCTCAATGCTCATCGAACTAGGATTCTCTGTAGGTAAATGATCTGTTCTATCTACCCAAAGAGCATAATCAAAAATACCTTCATTTTGCATTGCAAAAAATTCACGTTTATTGCGTAATCCACAATATATATTATTTTGTGAAAATAAATTTCGCCCTAAACGTGCTAAGTCTTCACTACAATAATTATGAATCATATTGTACCATTCAGTACGATGATTATGTCGGTCAGCATAGCATTCCTCTTCGTTAGTATATCCATACTTGTCTTTTAGATCATTAAAAATAAAAAGCTCAGAACAAAATTTACTTGATGATTGGAATGTATAACCGTATTTTTCTAACAGTTCGCATACAGTATCTTTGCCGTGTCGACCGTGACCTACAATTAATAACTTAGGTAGCAAAAGGTAATCTCCTATATAATATACTTTACAGTATATACAATATCTATCCTTTTGTCAAGTATAATTTACAAATTAATCGTAGTGTCCACCCAAAACAGCAACTTTTTTGATATCTTCGTTAAAAATTTCTGCTTCGCGTTCTTTCCAAGCCTGTTCAAACCCACGTTCACCATACTCGGCTCTTTCACAGTTTCCCCAAAGTCTTTTCATATATGAGTTATAAGTTGCTTCGGTATCTTTATCTGAAGTGTTTGGATGTAGTAAATGACCTTTTACTAACCAGTTTAATCGGTTGGCTTCTTTACGTACAAATGGACTGCACATTGTGGGACCTCCTATTGCTGTATATGTATTTACAGTATAATAAGAAGTTAGCGTTAACGTGTGGGGTTTTTAGCCTATTGTGAATCCGTAGCCGACGCCACCAGCAACTTGCATTGTAAGTTCTAATTCAAGTTTTTCCATTTCAGCGGCTGCTTCTGCTTTCAATGCATCACCATTAAGTGCTGATCCACCTTGTGGTCCTGCAATTGTAGCAAATTTACTACGTGCTTCACCTAGCATATATTTACAACTAGCAAGTGTATAGTCTTTAATCCATTGACTTGCTAGGTAGTCTTTAAGTAATTCACTATCAGGGCGATAGTTGTACACATATAATAAAATAGTTTCGTTTGCTCTAGGACGCTGTAGTAGTGTTAATTTTTTAGTTGTAGTGTTCCATTTGAATTCAATAAATGATCCAAACATTCTACCTACTAGTTCTTGATACTGACTAAACATATCATATGTTGCTAGTCCGCCTAAGTTAGAACTTGATAATAAATATGCGTTTGTGTATGCTAGACTAAAAGGATCAAATAAACTTCCGCCACCGTTTTCTCCACTGTCATAAAGTTTTATATTTACAACATCTCCAGTAGTTAATCCTGTGTTAAATGTAATAGTCCTTGCATCATTGTCAGTAGAATAATTTGTAGTAACTGTACCATTAACTGTTACAACAATAGATTGTACTATTGCTAAATTATAATTTACATTAAATACTTGCTGAGAGTTTGTTGAAATTAAAGTAGTTGAATAAATTGGACCTCCTGATGCTGAGGTACTTGGACGTGATCCTATACTTCTACGAAATGACTTACGAACTTCTACCACTTCATTTGGTAATGTATACTCATTTTGATCAACTACAGTATCCATAAACAAATAGCTTTCTTCTACTGAGTTATCACTACGTTGTCTAAATTTACTAAGCGATTTAGTTAAAGCAGTTTCGTAATGGATAGGGTCTAGTTCAACATCAACCATACCTCCGCCTAAGAAAGCATTTACATAGTCAAATATTGCTTGTTTTTGTGTTTGTTCAACTGCCATTTAAGTTTTCTCCGTCATAGTATTTATCGTAGTTGTTATCGTTACGATAAATATGTATATGCCAAGATTAAGTTTATACAAACCAGAACGCGGAGCAGACTTTAAATTCTTAGACCGCCAAATTAACGAAATGTTCACTATAGGTGGAACAGATCTGTTTGTTCACAAATATATTGGAACAAATGACGGAACAACAGAAAAGGATCATACACAGATACAAGATATGGTCTTTATGGAAAATCGTGATCGAAAATACGATAAAGACATTTACACTATTCGCGGAATATACAATGTACAAGACATTGATTTTGATCTAAGCCAATTTGGATTATTCTTAACTAATGATACGTTGTTTATGACTGTGCATATTCAAAGCAGTGTAGAGGCAATTGGTCGAAAACTTATGCCTGGAGATGTTATAGAACTTCCTCACTTAAAAGACGAGTATGCGTTAAATGATTTTAGTGTTGCACTAAAACGTTTTTATGTAATTGAAGATATTAATAGAGCAGCAGAAGGGTTTAGTCCTACTTGGTATCCACATTTATATAGACTTAAATTAAAACAAATAATAGATAGTCAAGAATACAAAGACATACTTGATTTACCAGCAAGTGAAGACTACCCAGAAGATGGAACACTGCGTGATGTACTAAGTACATTTGAAGCAGAAATGCAGGTTAATAATGCAGTAGTGTCTGAAGCAGAAGCAAATACTCCTAAAAGTGGTTATGATGTTGACAGTAATTTTTATACATTAGCAGCAGACGAAACTACTGGTAGAGCAAAACTACAACAGGTTGATGCTGACGGTAGTACTATCACAGACAAAGCAACTCCTACATCACACGGCTACAACGGTTTATTAATTGGCGATGAATTTGCTCCTAATGGTAGCAACTTCTCAAGCGGTATTAGTTTTCCTTTAAACAGTACAGAAGGTGACTACTTTTTACGTACAGACTTTTTGCCGCAGCGTATGTTTCGATGGGATGGCAAACGTTGGCTTAAAGTACACGATGTTAAGAGAGCTGCAATGAATAATGATACTCCAAATACATTACGCGGATCGTTTGTTAATGACGTAAACACTTATTTGTATAATACTCCAATAGCAACAGACTTTATAAGATTGAGTGTTGGTGCAACAGAACTTGAAACTGAAATTGCATATATGACTGCAAAATATATTCAATTAGAATTTACTGACGACCTTGCTCAAGACGGAAAATTTGTATTAACTTATGATACTGCATCAAATGCTGGTATGCTATCGTCTTACACAGGATCAGACGGCAGTACACAATTTGTAAAAATTACGTTACCTGCCAATGCTGTTAAATACGAAGGACTATATACATTAACATTATATAATACACGAACACAACAGCGACAATCCATATCACAGGCGCTGCGACCACAGGCGGATAATTAATGCAACATTTCTATGACGGACAAATAAGAAAGTATCTTGTGCAAATTATGCGCTTGATGAGTAATTTTGGATACAAAACAGGTGACGGTACTGAAGTTAAAGTTCCAGTTATGTATGGCGATATTACTAGACAAGTTGGGTCAATATTAAGAGATAATTCTGAAAATAAAATACCAAGTGCTCCGCGTATGGCTGTATATATTACTGGTTTGGAAATGGATCGTGATAGAACCAGTGATTCTAGTTTTGTAGGTAAAAGGCACGTTAGAGAACGTGCATACGACGAAGCAGGTAATGAGTACGAAGACTTTCAAGGTCGAAATTATACAGTTGAACGATTAATGCCAAGTCCTTATAAGTTAACAGTTAATGTTGATATATGGACTACAAACACTACAATGAAACTACAGATTATGGAACAGATATTGATGCTGTTTAATCCTAGTTTAGAAATACAAACTACAGACAACTATCTTGACTGGACCAGTTTAACTACGGTAATGTTAGACAGTATAAACTTTAGTAGTCGAACTATTCCTACAGGAACTGAAAGCGAAATTGATGTTGCTAGTTTAACTTTTTCAACACCAATATACATTAGTGCTCCGGCTAAAGTTAAGCGTCTTGGTGTTGTTACTGACATTGTTACTAGTATTTTTGACGGTGATGGATATGTTGACTTTGAATCAATGCTTGAAGGTACTAACTTGTTTAGTGTTGGAGGATATACTTCGTCTAAGATAGAAGGTAATGATAATGTAGTAGATTCTGGAGTATTTCCAAATGAAGGTAACGGTGAACTTGAAATATCTAGTCAAACTACTCGTCATTCAAAAGTTATAGTTGATAATCCATATCAAGAACGAATATTACTAATGAATGGTAAAGCATCAATACTTACAAACGGATTACCAGGTAACGAAAAATGGTCAACATTTATAGATGCACTTCCTGGTAGATATCAACCCGGGTTAAGTATTATCTATTTAAGAAAGCCAGATGTAAATGGATTAATTGCCGGAAGAATTACTCTTAATCCATTAGATGAAACACAACTAGTTATTGATTTTGATAGAGATACATTACCTAGCAATAATACTATCCAAGGACCTGCTCGTGATGCAAATCAATATTCAAGTATTGACTACATTATTGATCCATTGCGATATGATCCCCAGTCTGATACATCAAAAGCAGGAGTGCGTTTGTTACTACTAGGTTCTATCGGTAGCACTACAAACACCGACGGAGCAGATGCTTGGAAAAATGCTGATAATACAGACTTTGTTGCAGGCGCAAATGATATCATTGAGTATGATGGGTCTAAATGGAACATTATATTTGATGCAAGTAAAGACTATTTGCCTTACAATGACACAACCATTACAAAGTTATACACTACAAATCTTAATACAGGTGTACAATACTACTGGGACGGCGATCAGTGGCTACTAAGTGTAGACGGTGAATATGCCAAAGGTGACTGGTCAATTAACTTATCTGGCTAATTACTAGTATGAGTAAGATAGTTTGTAGTGGTGCGCTTTTCTATGCACTAGACACAAAAAGATTTTTGTTTTTGCATCGTGCTAATGGTAAAACTGCTGGCACTTGGGGACTAGTAGGCGGAGGAAATGAATTAGGTGAATCACCGTTTGATGGATTAAAACGTGAAATACAAGAAGAAGTTGGTGATATACCTAAGTTTGTAAAAACCATTCCATTAGAAACATTTGTATCTAATGATGAAAAATTTAACTTTCATACATATCTTGTTGTTGTAAAAAAAGAATTTTTGCCTAATTTAAACAACGAACACAATGGCTATGCTTGGACTAGTTTTGGAAACTGGCCAAAAACACTGCATCAAGGATTGCGTAATACACTACAAAATAAAACTAATCTTAGTAAATTAGAAACCGTATTTCAAGTAATAGATTTATTAGAGGAATAGATGACAGATAACGTAAAACAAACAGACTATGGTTATGAAGTTGTTTGGACTGATAACGAACATTATTGTAGTAAGATATTAGTTTTTGAAGAAGAAAATAAGCAGACTCGATTACACTTTCATAAAAACAAATACAAAAGTTGGTTTGTAAATGCAGGAAAGTTTGAAGTACAATGGGTTGATCCTAAAGACGGTAAAGCATATTCTAAAGAACTTCCAGAAGGTAGTGTTTTTGAAGTGCCTGCACTATTGCCAGTTACACTAAAAAGTTTAGCTGATAACAGTGCTATGGCAGAAACTAGTAATAGTAATGACCCAGAAGATTATTATAGGTTAAATTAATGTTAAAAATAATCCAATCTAAAGAATTTAAAAAAGACTTTGCACAATATAAAAAAGACATTGACCAAATCACTAATGAAAGTGTAAAAGAAAAATGTAAAGATATTTTAAATGAGCTATCTAACGAATTCAATTACATTGATGCTACACACGATGTAATTAATAAATCAATTGACCCTACTAAGATAAGAGAAAACGTAGAACGTAGTATTAAACTACGCCAAGAATTAAATAAAATAATTAAATATTCGAAAGATCTTTAACTGTAATTGATCCAAACATTGAAGAGTGACTTTGGCACTGGTATACATACGTTCCGGGCGATCCTTCAGGAATTCTCCAATATAATGTTCCACTACTTTTACCTTGTGCATTTGAATTCGTACTTACTGTACCACCCGATGTAACGTGTACCAAATTACTAGTTAATGCAGTTAGTGTATTGTCTTGTATTTCAAATGGATGTCCCGAAATATTATCTAAGTCAAACGCAATTGTTGTTCCGCTTATAGCGTAGATAGTGGGGTTATTACCACTGTAATGACTAGGAAATGTATAAGCACTTGTTCCAACATTATCGACTCTTAGCATTGCTATAGCAGGCTCATATATTTTTCCTATATCTATGCTTGCTGTAGACGCATCACTTAGCGCACTAAATGTAGTTACACCAGTAGATGGTGTAGTAAATGATAAAACGCCACTATTTAATGTTAGTACTTGTCCGTTACTGCCTCTACTTGCCGGGAACCGATAATTAGTACCGCCAGTTCCTATAGTAAAAGTGCTTTCAACGGTTACATTGTTCATAGTTAACAATCCACTACCGGTAATGTTAAATGATTGTGCATCCAATGCTCCGCCAAGTTGCGGAGTAGTATCTTCTACAAGATTATTAATGCCGCTGCCACCTGCTGAAACTGTTGTGAAGCTAAAGTTTCCAGCGCCATCTGTTGACAGGACTTGATTAGCACTTCCGTCTGTAATGCCCAAATCAGTTAATGCTGTAGGAATAGTTGTATCGCCTGCTAGTGCTGTAGTACTGCTTGTGCCTAACTGTAGGGCATCAGTAATGCCGTATCCTGATATTGTAGTTGGCGTAGTAGTAAGATCGCTAAATGCTACACTAGTTAACGCACCAATACCAGCAGCAGTTGGCGGCGTATAACGAAACACACCTGTTGTGTTGTCATAGCTAACAGCGCCGTCTCCACTTGGTGTAAGTTCAACTCCAACACTTAAACTTGCTAGTGTAAGTATACTAGGCTTATTAGAAACATTATTCCAGTCAAGATAGTAAGAACCGTCAAAACCGTCTAGTGTGTCAGCATCGGTTCCTGCGCCACCTGTTGTTGCGTCAACACCTGGTGCCCATTTTGCACCGTCCCATTTTAAAACTTGCCCTGTTGTAGGTGCGCTACTAGTAGTATCAACATCGCTTAAAAAGTCAATACTAAATGCACTCATATTAATTGTTAGGTTGTCTGTATTTGATGCAATAGAAGTTGCTATGTTAGTGCCGCCTAAAATACTTAAAGTATCTGTTACAGCGTCTGCTGTGGTAGAACCGTCGTCACTTGTAATTGTAGCAAATAAATTTTGAGTTGATCCTGTTTCAGGTGCATCTGCAAAGGTAAAGTTGCCTGCACCATCTGTAGTTAAAATTTGTGTTGCAGAACCATCTGTGATTCCTAAGTCTGTTAGTGCTGTAGGTATTAAATTTGTTGTGTCTGTTAGATCAGATAAGTCCGCAGGTATTAAATTTGTTGTGTCTGTTAATTCTGATATGTCTGCAATAGAAGTAATGTCTGTTTGATTAGCAAGTTCTATCCAAGCACCTGCGTGTGCGTAGTATGCTTTGCCTGTGCCGTGTACGTGTGCAAACATTCCGTGGTTATCAGTTGCACTAGGCAAATCTGCAAGTTCATCATAAGCTATCCAGCTTATATCGTCGTTTGTAAGCGTTATTTTTGCAGCCAACGTAGCAGGTGTTACATTATTTAGATCAGCTCTTGCTATTTCAAAGCCGCCAGCAAGTTTGCCACTGTAGACTCTTAAGCTATTAGTAACTTTATTAAAAAATACTTCGCCACTAGATCCTACATTACGATCTAAGAAATCGTCGGGTCTTGGTATAATTCTTATTCTATCTACAATCGGTGCTGATGACATATATCTTTCCTTAGTTTATATATTTATCATTTCTATTTAAGGCCTAGTAGTAGACAACATAAGTACTACTAAAGGAAACAGAATGACAAATTTAGAAATAATTGATAATTTTTTGCCGGCACATCAATTTAATAAAGTCCAACAAGACTTAATGTCTAATAAATTACCTTGGTTTGTTAACGATGATATTGTACATACAGATCTAGGAAATATTGCGTCTAATACAAAACATAATTGGCAGCTATTTCATCTTTTTTATTATAATCCTCTTATGCATTCTGAATATATTAGTGCTATTGAACCAATATTACAACATCTAAATCCACTAGTGTTAATAAAGGCCAAAGCAAATACAAATTATGTTACCGAATCAATAGTTGAACACGGAATGCACATTGATATACAAAATCCTGAATTAAAAACTATTTTGACTACAGGAATCTTTTATGTGAATAACAACGATGGTTATACGTTATTAGAAGATGGCACTAAAATCGAAAGTGTAGCAAATCGATTTGCAAGTTTTTCAGCAGAAACTAAGCATAGCGGAACAAGTTGTACTAATACTAACCGAAGAGTTGTATTAAACTTAAATTATATTAAACAAACAGAAAAAATTTAATAGGAGAGCATATGCACATATGCATTATTGGCACTGGAGCAAGCGGCTGGATTGCAGCACACTTTCTTAAAAATAATCCAAAAATTAAAAAAATTACAATTATTGGTTCTGATAAAATTCCAACTATTGGGGTAGGGGAAGCAACTACTCACAGTTTTAGAGAGTTTTTATTAAATCGATGTAATTTAACAGAAGAAGAATATACAAAATTCTTAATAGATTCTGATGCATCTTTTAAATACGGTGTTAGTTATGAAGGATGGAGCAAGAAGAAGTTTTTACACCCGTTTGCTATAGGAAAGCACTTAGGATATCTATTAGGAAAAAAAGATCCTGATGATAATTATCACAAATATGTAAGTCCAATCCATAACGAAATTTATAATAATAAGGTGTATTTTGGCACAGATAAACACGAATATTCTTTTCACTTTGATGCTAATAAGTTTATTAGTGCAATGACAGAATTAGCTAAGTTAGATGATAAGATAACACACATAGTTGATACTGTTGTCGAAAGTCAATACGATGATCTAAATAATGTTAGTTCTATTATTACAGATTCAAAGAAAAAAATAACTGCCGATTATTTTGTTAGTTGTATTGGATCTCAAGCATTTAATAAAACTATCTTTAATGAAGAATATGTTTCATATAGTGATATACTTTTAACAAATAAGGCCGTGGCGTGTCCGTTAGCATATTCTGATAGAGCAACTCAGTCACATCCTTATACGGTATCTAAAGCAATGTCTAACGGTTGGCGTTGGATTACTCCTACATTGTCAAGGGTAGGCACCGGTTATGTTTTTAGTGATAACCACATAAGCGTAGACGAAGCAACAAGTCAGTTGTTAAATGATATTGGAGATCGAGAGCTTATAATTGATCCATTTGTAGTTGATTTTACTCCTAGGCGAGTTAAAGAAGTTTTTAAATCAAATATTGCTACTATAGGAATGGCAGCTGGATTCTTAGAACCGTTAGACGCACCAGGACTTGCATTAACTTTGAGATTTTTAACGTTTTTAGAAGATATATTAGATAACATAGAATCTAATGATATACAAAAAATAAAGACAACGTTAAACCAAGAAGCAGTTATTGATTATGATTTCTTTTGTAGTTTTATTTTACATCAGTATAAAACTTGTAACCGTAGCGACACTGAGTTTTGGATAGATCAAAAAAATGTACAATTTGATCCTTACGATAAAATTTTACATCAAGTATTTGATCCTGTAATAACTGAAGCTAATATTCCTGTTTATCCACATTCTGTAAGAGAACCTTGGATGTTCTATAATAGTACTGCTGGCAAAGATATTAGATGGGAAGTAAAAATAGACGAAGACCTTACTGAAATTACTGAAACAAAGTTTAATGAAAATTTATTGTTTAATCACAAAGAATTACTTGATAAAATGGTTAAGCAGTCGTTAAAGTAACGTGATTAGCCTTCTTGAGCGCCTTCGTATACTGAAATACTAGGATCAACATACGGTTCGTTAACCTGTACAGTTGTCTCAGTTGATATTCCTTCGTATTCTAGATCCCATCGCTGCGCATCTTCGTTCCAAACATAATACTCGTCATCGTTGTTAGGAGTAGGTGAAGGTATCGGTGCTTCCCATTCTATTGTAGAAGTATTAAAGGTCCAACTAGGATAAGGCTTTGGCATAATAAATGCATCTAACTCACTGTTGTATGTGTGTCCAATACCAGCATAACAATTTCTAAAATTTCCATTATAGCTAGTTTGTAGCCAATGGCCTTTTAGTCCAAGAGATTTAATATAATGCTGACCTAATGGTTCACTTTTGGGAAATTCTTCATTGTAAATATCGTCGTTGTGAATAACAATACAGTCTATTACTTTATTTTTTTTAATTTTAACAAAATGTGCCATAGTTAACTTTACCTTTAGATGTTGTATTTTTTCTTTGCAACCTCATAACTTTTTCTAACGTCTCCAGCTGCCAATGCAGAATTATAAATTCTAAACTGCTTCATATATCCTGTAAAGAAAAAGTTGGTGCTTTCAGCTCCAATTAGAACGTCAGATCCATCTGCGCCACTCCAAGTTCCTGATCCTACTTGTACTCCGTCTAAATATACAACTCCGGCAGTGCCACTTCTTGTGTAAGTAATTTGATGCCAATTTCCGTCCCAAGCATTTGTTCCAGCAGCTACGTTACTATTGTAATTTCCATCTTGCACACCGATTTGTGTATTTCCGTTATTTTTACCTATAAAAAAGTCGCCACTTATATTACCAGCAAGAGCTTGATAATTGGCACCGGTAGATCCAGTATATTTGTATAAAATACTAAATGTAAATCCTCCAAGAAGTAATTCATCTGATATACCAAATCTAGTTCTACAGTGTTCGTTGTTTCCATCAAATTGAACTGCTTGTTCGGTGTCATTATATGCTACCCAGTTTATAGCAGTTGCATCATTTCCGCCTACATAGTCTCTCCATTTATGATGATTGTTGTTTAAGAGATCTTGTATACTAGGTTCTGTGCCGTCGCAAACATCAATCCTGGGATCCCAGTATTGTTGACTGGTTGATGTATTAGTTGAGTAAAATAAGTAACTTCTATGCATAGCATAAGTAGCACCGTCACGGTACACATAATCTCTACAGCTACCAATTTTGTCTCCACTTGTATTATATATGCCGGTATGCGGATGATCGCTTCCGGTTTCACTTCGATAGGGCCAAGTATGTCCTACAAACAAAAACCATTCATTCGCGCCACCTGGCCAACCGCCAGAGTAAAAATAAGGGTTTGTTGTTCGGTTGCCGCTTGATCTAACGTCTACACCGTCATTGGATCGTGTCCCCATATAAGTTGAACCGTTACCTACTACACTTCTTTTCAACCACATACTGTGTCTAGTAAATCTGAAATAGTCAATGTTAACATTACTACTGTTCCAGCCACCATCTGAGTTACTACCTGAATCGTTGCTAGGAGTGTCCCAAATAATAGCTGTATTTCCGTGAGGATCAGTTGACCAAATTCTTCTATTTTCTGCTACTGTGCCGTTTCGGCTCCAACCAGTTTCGCTACTATTACCAAGATTCCAGTTTTGTATAGGTAGTATCGGAGCTCGATAATCTCTTTGAAACATTCCAGAATCATAATCAGCTATTAGCGTTTCGGTATTTTCTTCTGTAGGGGTCCAGTGTGATCCTTGATAATATTCAACTGCGGATGTTTCTGAATTAAATCTTATATCTCCTTGTACTGCGCTTCGTTGCGAAACATTGCCAGAAGGTAAATTAATAAATCCTGAACTGTTAACTACTGTATTTTTTAAAGTTGCCATCTATTACCTCATTTATACTGGATATCTTATAATAACTACGCCGCTGCCTCCGCTGCCGCCTGCTTTTAGATATGTGGCAGTTCCACCACCACCACCGCCTCTGTTTGCCATTGCTGACTGTCCTGGTTCGCCACTGCCGTGTTGTCCTGTGCCGCCGCTTCCGCCTACGCCGCTGCCACCTTGTCCTACTGGTCCGGTGTTGCTATAGTTAGGTAGTGGATATACACCGCCACCGCCGCCACCAGCATAATATCTTAATTGTCCTGATATTGAAGAAGCAATGCCTGGGCCGCCGTTGCGACCATAACTTTCTGATAAGAACCAATAATCTGTTCCACCAGCTCCACCGCCGCCACCACTGGTATTTTGTTGACCGTCAATTTTGCTGCCGCCATCTGATCCTTGTCCTGCTGTGCCGGCTCCTCCGGTTGATCCATTAGACCAATTTTGAGTTCCGCCACCGCTGCCGCCTGCTGCGCCGCCGCCAGCATAGTTTCCTCCGCCTCCGCCACCTATAGCAGTTAAGCCAAATGCAGTTGAATTACCACCGTTGCCGCCGGTTCCGTAAGGTGTACTATTGGTTCCTGTGTTTGGTGCTCCACCGCCGCCTACAACAATAGCATTATTTCCTACAGCACGAGTCGAAGTACCTTGTAACAGTCCGCCTGCGCCACCACCACCGCCGTGATGTCTGCCGCCTGCTCCACCACCGGCAACGATCAAGTATTCAACTTCTCCTGCACACACTACGTTAAAACTACCAGTGCCAGTAAAAGTAAATATTTTATACCCACCGTGTATCTTTACGTCTACAGCTCCGGTTGCTGTTGCTTTGCATTTCTTATCTATACAAATCCAGTTAGAACCATTATATAATTCTACATCGTTTATATCAGTATTAAATCGCATATAACCAACTTGTGGACTAGGTGGTCTATCACCTGTTATCCCTCTAGGTAGGGTAAGAGAACCTGTATCATTGATTGTTAATGTGTCTAGTGTAGCCATTAGCTGCCAACCCTCCACTTAGTTGCATCGTATATTTGTTTAATTTCTATAGCACTTAGTTCTCTGGTATAAACTGCCATAAAATATATCCATCCTTGCCACCTTGTACCAGTATAACCAACTCCGTGACGTATATCAGTAGTTGCATTTGCTGTAGTAGCATATCCGCCAGCGTCAGCTGATGTATACTGGGCACCATTTTTATACCAATATTGTCTATTTTTGATTTGATTTCTAGTACTGCATATAAATGCAGTTTCATTAACTGTACCTAGGAAGTTACCATCACTGCCTCTACCTACATAAGGTTGGCCATTAGGTCCGTTAGTTCCAAAGTAGTAACTAACACTTCCGCTTGGTTCGTGTGTCCAAGTTCCTGAGCCACCATATGACTGATCGTGAAGATTTCTACGTCCA
>Ga0213865_10000187_pt1 | contig 41034 bp, 42 predicted proteins | sample PICome_6_FD_160100 | JGI IMG/M metagenome (GOLD analysis project Ga0213865, IMG submission 160100) | Coastal seawater microbial communities near Pivers Island, North Carolina, United States - PICO282 | ecosystem: Environmental > Aquatic > Marine > Coastal | place: USA: North Carolina...
AAACTCAAAAGAGTTAAAAGATGGTATTAACGAAGCTGTTAAAAAAGTAGTTAAATATTTAAAAAAATTATCAGTTGATGTAAAAGGTCAAATGATAGATCAAATAGCTACAATATCGACTAACAACGAACCTGCACTTGGTAAAATAATAGCAGATGCTTTCAGAGCAGTTGACAACACAGGCGTTGTTATGATGGAAACCTCATCAGATGGTAAAACATATGTAGAGGTTGTTGATGGCGTTCAATATGAAAAAGGGTTAAAAAATTCTCATTTTATTACTAACAAAGCTAGTAAGACTGCAGAACTAGAAAAACCACTTGTTTTATTATTAGAGTCACCAGTAGATACTATCAGACAGATACAGTCTGTGCTAGAGTATGTAATAAAAAACAATAAACCTTTGCTTATTATAGGCGACTTAGAACAAGGTGTTTTATCAGCTCTAGCTATGAATAAAACAAAAGGTAATATTAAAGTCAATGTGATTGACGCGCCTACGTATGGTATAAACAAACAGCAAATGCTACAAGATTTATCTATGCTTACTGGTGCTACCATTATAAATGAAGATCTAGGTGATGATATGAATATGATACAGCCAGATCATTTAGGTACATGCTTGAAAAGTGTAACATCACATGAAGACACAATATTGCAAATAAATGAAAGCACAGAGGAAGTTAAGCAAGTTATACAAGATATAAAAGAAAAGATTTTAGAAGAAAAAAATCCTGGTAAACTTGTTAAGCTTGAAAAAAGATTAGCAATGCTATCAGCTAAAATAGCTATTGTAAAAGTAGGTGCTAATTCAGAAATAGAATTAAAAGAAAAGACAGATAGAGTTGAAGATGCTATCTGCGCTACTAAAGCTGCTATTAAAGAAGGGATTGTTCCTGGTGGTGGTATTGCTCTATTAAATGCTGCTACAAATATTAATGCTAAGTCTATTGGTGAAACAGTTTTACTAGAAGCTATTAAAGCACCTTATAAAACAATACTTGAAAACGCAGGTGTTGATAACGTGGAAACACCCGTTAGAAAAGGACAAGGCTACAATGTGGTTACAGGAAAAATGGTAAATATGATCAAGTCAGGTATTATAGATCCACTACTTGTCACCAAGAGCGCTCTTCAAAATGCAGCTTCTGTAGCAACAACAATATTGTCTACTGATTGTGTAATCAATAATTTAAGAATAGATGAAGGCAATAGGTAGAAACTTAATAATAAACAAAATTAAAGAAGGAACCACTAAAACGAAAGGTGGTTTACTTCTTGCAGAAAACCAACGTGAAGATATACGATATGTAAAAGCAGATGTAGTGTCTGTTGGAACAGAAGTAGCTGGTGTCAAAGAAACTGATACTATATATTTTGATCGTCACGCTGGTCATAAAATTGAAGTTGGTGATAATTCATATCACGTAATTAAATCTGCAGACGTTGTCGTTGTAGTATGAGACTAGATGCTAGTGACATTAGAGAACTAAACCTAATGAAGCACTATCGCATCATAAGAAAATGGGCTTGTAAAAACAACAATTTAAATGATGCAGATCTAGAACTTTTAATATATCTTGATTGTATAGATTTTTTTACTAAAAAAGATTTTGAGATGGGTGTATACTCATATAGTTGGGATAACCGCAGATGGAACAGGCTGCTAAAAGAAGGCTGGATAGTTGTATGGAGACATAGAAATAGATCCACTCAGAAATACCATATATATAAAGTATCTTTCAAAGGCAAGCAATTAATAAGTAGAATATATAGAATAATGCTTGGTGAAGAAGATATAAATATTGGTAGACGTAATAAAATAATTAATGGTAATTCATATACGGATAAAGTTATGACAAAAGCCATTTATAATGTAAACAACGATAAAAATAGATAAAATGGGTGATTTTCCAAGACCATTTAGCATGGGTAAAACTAAGAGCAAAACAAGTAAAGCTGGTGCTAACGCTTATAATAAAGCAAGCAAACTAATGAAATATGCTGCTGAAGTAAAATTAATGAAAAACGCAGCTGCAGATACTGCTAGACAAGTAGCAAAAAAAGTTACAAGTGAAAGAACTAAAGAAATGGGTGGACCTAATATGGAAACACCATTAGAAGGAAACGCATTTACTAAAGCTATGGCTGATAATAATGGCGATTATGAAGCTGCTAAAAAACAATTAGAAGGTTCACCTGCTACAATGATTAGTACAGCTATGCCAGGCGTAGATCCAATGACAGGTACGATTCAACCAAATCAATTTGCTCCATCACCAATGAATCCAGCAGCTTTAGGTAATTTAAATACTGAAAGTATAACTGGTCAACAAATGCCAGGATCTTTCGACAGAGTGCTACCTACAGGTATGTATAACAATGCTCAAGAAGCAATTGCAGCAAAAACAAATTCTGCAATGATGAAAGCGTTAGGTTATTAAAATTATTTGATAAAATAAAAATAAAAATATGAATCACGATATTGATAAAATAAGAAAAAATCCTAAGTTATCAGGGCAAATAGGTGAAAACGCTATATGGGACGGACCTTTAAGTAAAGAAGGTTTTCCAATGGGAGTTGGATCTAGCTCAGGTATAACAGGTATGCAAGTTTCTAAGTTTCCATGCAAATGCGCACCAGGAGTACCAATTACTTCAAGAGCTAAAGTATATAAGTAATTATGAGTTCTTCTTTTAGTAAAAAATTTATTAACAAGAGAAGTGGCTTGTTTATGTCTGAAAAACAAGAAAAAACTTTTGGTCCTGAAGGTACAAATCCTAATCCTGAAATATATGAAGCTATCAAAAAAAATGATAGCGAAACAAGTTCTACTCCGCTAGAGTATTCCGCTACAGTAGCTACAGGTTATGTTTCAACTAGAGACTCTTTACAACGTATGTTTGATGATATAGCTGAAGGTACTTCTAAAGCATTAGAGGCTGTTTCTGATCCACAGTCTCAAGCAAATCGTCTTGAAAGAAGAATAGCAAACAGAAATAAAAGAGCTGATAAGAAAGAGAAAAAATCTGAAGAGCTACTCGGTGTAACAAGAACTAAAGTAACTGATGATGATGGTAATCCTGTAATAGATGAAAATACTGGAAAACAAAAAGTAAAAACAACTACTACTAACAAAAAACCAACAAACAAGGAAAAGAAAAAAGCTAAAAGACTTAGAGAGAGAGCTAAAAACATAAGAGATAAAAACACAAACACACTTACTCCTAGATATAAAAAAGCTAAAGAAAAAGCTGATTCTGATATGACTAAAAAACTTGAACAGTATGAAGCTTTATACGATATAAAAAACCCTGGAGGTCTTACTCTTGAGGAAAGAGAAAAAAGAGTTAAAAATAATTATATAAATAAGTATGGCAAAGACGCATGGGATAATTTAACAAAAGAAGATAAAGAAGAACAATATGATAAAAGAATTCAGTACGTTCGTCGTTAATATTTTTAAATATAATAATAAATGAAACTACATAAAGGACATTACGGAAAATACACAGGAAACGCTAAATGGTCAATGGACCACGCACATACTCATGTAACAAAAGAAAATTATAAAGCATCAGAAAGAGATGATGCTGCACATATTGATTATTTAAAGCGTGACGTCATATATGATGATCACCATGGTCATAGCGACGAAAAAATGACTGCTGATGAAAAACATATTTCTAAATTAGCAGGCGATATGAAATACGATAAAAAACATCACAGTTAAACTTAAAAACTAATATTATGCCTTACGGATCACCAAACGAAATGGGACACAGTCCCGCAGAAATGGAATCTGCAAAACAAGAAAAATACAACTTAATGCATGATATGCCAGTAGTAAAACATGCTAGCTGGATGTCAAAGCATTCAAAGTCTGCAATGATGATGAAAGGACCTATGGAAATGGGACACGAAGGATCACCAGCAGAAAAGCACTGCATGTAAAATAAAACAGTAGGGAACTGTAAAACCCAGCCAAACACTAACACTAACACTAACACTAACACTAACAAAAAATGGCACAATTTTTAAAAGTAGAAACAACAACAGCCGCAAGAGCTACAACATTAATACCAGTTGATAGAATTGTAAACGTATCAGAAACTATCGGAGGATCAAATACTACTGTAGTAATCCAATTAGATGGACCAACAGCAGGTTTTCCAAAATATACTATAACTGTACCTAATGCTGCTAATGGAGCTGGCGTATGCGTTAAAACGATTACTGACGCTATGGTTGCGAACCCAGGAGGCATTGTATCAACAGTGGTACCACCTTTAACAACTGCTCAAGTACCAGCTGCACAGTCTGGACAACAAGGAAGTATTAAAATTACACAACCAGCAATATACACTCCATTTATTGATTGTACATACGCTATATCGTAATTATGAAGTCTAAAGGTTTAGGAGACAGTATAGAAAAGTTTACTAAAGCTACAGGCGTTAAAAAAATGGTTGACACAATAAGCAAGGGACTAAACATCCCTTGCGGTTGTGAAGCCAGAAAAGGAGCATTAAATAAAATGTTTCCTTATAAAAACTAACTATGGCTTTTAAATTAACTAATCCTCCATATAAAATCGATAATACTCCAATATATCGCGTAGATATGGAAGATAATGTAATGGGTAAAGCTAACAATAACGGAACAATTATTATAAATAAAAACGTTCCTTTAAACAAATTACAAGACGTTATAGATCATGAAATGGTTCATATAAATCAAATGAAACGTGGTGATTTAGATTACGACGATCAATATGTATATTGGAAAGGCAAAAAATATTCACGAGCTAAAATGGACGAAGGCAACGCTAAGTTACCTTGGGAAGATGAGGCATATAGAAACGCATAATGAAGTTTTCAAAAAAAGGATATTTATCAAACAGCCCAGACGTTAATAAACCTCAAAATATAATTAAAGGAGGTAATATAACAATGAAAGGAGTTGATTTTAAAGTGCACGGTATTGACAATAACGGCTATGCTAAAGTAATGACACCTGGTTATGATGCAATATTTCCTAACGCAGAATACGTAACAGAAACACCAATTAAAAATAAAAATATGGGATCTTTTAAATTAAGACACGGTAAAGGTGATATGCCTAAAACAGGTAGAAGTATACCGCTACAAATGACAGGGCCTTTGCACCAGGAGGACGAAATAAACATAAAAACTGGATCTGAAAATCTTAGTAAAAAAAATGTAAGAAGAGATGTTAAAAACATTGTAAATGCAGTTACAACTCAAGACGCTAATGTTAATTTTTATCCTCAAAGTGGAACCGGAACAAAAGTAAAATTTAACACAGGTAATGATCTTGTTAGAGTTACAAGAAAAAAAGGTGGTTTAACATTAGATAATATAAGCTCTTCTGATCAAAATTTATCAAATGTAAATAAAAAACAGCTTAAAAGAAATATCAAAAACGCAATAAAACAAGGATTAGGTGTTTCAGTAGTAGATGGGGAAGTATCAACTTATCAACCTACAAGACCTAAAACAGAAAGAGAAAAAGAACGAGAAAAAAGATTAGCAGAATTAAAAGCTGAAAGAGAACAGCGTAGAAGAACAAATTTAGAAAATAGAAATCAAAAAAGAGAGCAAAATACTAAAACAAGAGAGCAAAGATTAGCTGAAAGAAACCAAAAAATAGCTGACATAAAAGCTAAAAAAGAAGCTGAAAGACAACTAAGATTACAAAATAAAAAAGACGAAAAATCAGGAAACTAATGGCTATACTAGAAACAAAAAAAGGAACAGCGTTTTATAAAACAGGACCTTTATATCAACAGGCAGAAGCTGACAGACAGGCTAAAGAAAATTTACAAAGATCAACACCAACTATTGAAAGCCAAAATGTTACTGAAAAACGAGGAAAAGATGATCGTGGAACTTACACTGATTACATTACAACAACAAATATAAAAAACACAGGTAAAGGTGAATCTACAAGCCTACCATCATACGAAGCATACGAAGCAAGTGGTGGTGACGTCGCAGAGGCTAAAAAATGGTGGGCTGAAAGAAGAAAAAATTCCCAAGAAACTAATACAAGAAGAGTTTACGATCCAATTAAACCTATTGAGTTACCTCCTATGGGACCGCATCCTCTTACTACTAATTTCGATTTTCCTGTGGAAATACCTAACATACAAATAATAAAACCAGAGAAAAATGAGCCAGAGTTATCTCTTAGGGGAGGGTCTTATAAAAAAGCTAGAATTGGAAAACCAGACATATCGCTAAACACTAGATTATCAAATAAAAAAAGCGGTAAATGCCCTGCTGGAAGAAAATGTAAAGGAGCTGTTAATTAAGTAAAATAAAATTTAATAATGCCTAAAAAAAAATTTAAAGATACTAAAGTCGGTCAGTTTCTGCTAGGAAAATCTGGAGTACTAGATTCACTAGCAGAAGTATTACCAGATAAAGGATTATTAGGCGTTGTAAAGAATTTAATAGATAGAGATGAAACTCTACCTCCACCTGATAAAGAAATGGCTTTAAAACTATTAGAACAAGATATAGTTGAAGCTCAAGAAGTATCAAAACGCTGGGAAAGCGATATGAGTTCAGACTCTTGGCTTAGTAAAAATACTAGGCCAATGAGTTTAATATTTTTAACTATAATGACTATAGCCTTTATATGGGTTGATAGTCATGGATATATAGATTTTACTGTAGAAGAACAGTGGATAAATTTATTAAAAACATTAACAACAACCGTGTATGTAGCTTATTTTGGTTCGCGCGGTGCAGAAAAGTTTAAATCAATAAGTAATAAATAAAAAAATAATGGCAAGATTTACATTTGACACTGGGTTTATGGCTAAAGCTCAAACCTGGACACCTACTAATAACATAAATCCTCTTCCAGCTTGGGAGTTTATGAATCAATCAGGTACTTTAGGTACTTTTCTAGCTGGATCTGCTGTTTACGTAGGAGCAACTGGTAGAGTTAAAGTAATTCCAGCAGGTACTGTAGCACCATTTACTATAAGTAAATTTGATGCTTTAAACAATGGTGGTATTCAATACACAACTAATAATGGATTAACTACTACAGGTGGTAGTGGAACAGGGCTTACCGTAGATATAACAGCGGCAGGCGCACCAACACAAAATATATTAACAATAGCTGTTAATAACCCAGGAAGCGGTTATCAAAACGGAGATATTATAGAAGTAGTAGAAAACGGTCAAGGTGGTATTGATCAAGCTCGTTATCGTTTAGAGTTTTCTGCAGGTGTACCAACTGCTGCTGACGCTGTAGAATTTATAGGTGCACAAGCGGGTAGTATATTACCAATATTAGTAGACTATGTTTTAGTTCCAAGTACAGGTGCTGCTACTGGTCTTATTGTAGGAAGGTAAATATTTGTTATATAGGTGACTATATAACTATATAATAACAATTAAATTAAATTAAATTATGGCAAAAAGCAAAAAACTAACTAAAAAAGAGTTAGAAGAAGTAAAGTCTATTAAGCAAGAATTAGATTCTACTATTAATAACATAGGTGTATTAGAAACTCAAAAACACGCTTTGTTACATAAAGTAGCAGAAGTTAATGAAAAATTAGCTAAAAGCAAAAAAGAGCTTGAAGATAAGTATGGTAGTATAAATATTGATTTAGTTACAGGTGAATATACTGCAATAGAAAAAGAAGAAGAGTAATGGATTCTGTTATAAGAAAAATCAGTATTGGATCTGATTATAAAAACGATGCCATGCATTATTCTATAGGTCAACAAGTTTATGGAGGTCATGAAATAGCATATATTTTATTTGATGAATCTGATAGTTCTTATAATATACACATAAAGAAAAACAACGAGGTATTGCCATGGAAGAAGTTTAATTCTAACATGGCTGTATCTGTTGAGTATGATTTAGAGTATTAATGAAGAGTCTATATGATTTTATCGTTGAACCAGTTGGCGATAAATACAGCAATACTGTTAATATAGGTGATAAAAAATTAGTTGTAAATACTAAAATAGAAAACTGGAAATTTGTTAATAGAGTTGCTAAGGTTATTGAAACACCAGCAGCTTTTTCTACGCCTATTAAGAAAGGTGCTTTAATAATCATACATCAAAATGTATTTAGAACATTTTATGATATGAGAGGTGAAAAGAAAAAAAGCAGATCTTATTTTAAAGATGATTACTATTTCTGCGCAGTTGACCAAATTTATTTATATAAAAATAAAAATAATTGGAAAACTATAAATAATAGATGCTTTGTAACACCTATAAAAAGCAAACAAGATCTAACGCTTGATAAAGAAGCAAACCTTATTGGTATATTAAAATATGGTAATAAGTCCTTAGAAGAGCTTAATATCAACCCAGGTGATCTTGTAGGATTTACTCCTAACAGTGAGTGGGAGTTTTTAGTCGATAATAAACGACTTTATTGTATGAAATCAAATGATATTGTAATTAAGTATGAATACCAAGGAGACGAAGAAGAATATAATCCAAGCTGGGCAGAAAGCAGTAGAAGAGTTGATCAAAGTAGCTAAAGAAGCTATTGTTGATTCAGATGATGACATATCAGCTGATAGACTTAAAAATGCTGCAGCTACAAAAAAGCTTGCTATATTCGACGCGTTTGAAATACTTAGTCGTATCGAAGAAGAAGAAAACTTATTAAACGAAAAACCAAAAGAAGTTAAAGAAGAAAGAACTTTTAAAGGTTTTGCAGAAGGTAGATCTAAGTAATGTACGAACAAAGTTTATATAAAGTTTTAAAAGACCATATTAAACCTAAAGTTCTTAAACGAATGAATAGGTATAGTAAATGGGAATACGGATACAATAAAGAGCATGATGTTGTTGTAATAAGTAAGACAGGTAAAATAGGTGAAATATATGAAATACAAAACTTAAAAATAGCTTTACCTGCAGAAAATAAAATACATAAATTTGAAACAAATACTTGGGAACATACTGAATATCCAAAAGTATTAAAAAAAATAAAGTCTGTTTTTGACTGGGAGCAATACCCATTAGACTTCAAAGAAAAATGGTATGATTACATCGATAATGAGTTCGTCCGCAGGGAAGAAGGCTTTTGGTTCTATAATAAGAATCTGGCTACTTACATTACTGGTACTCATTATATGTACTTGCAGTGGAGTAAAATCGACGTCGGCCAACCAGACTTTCGTGAATCAAACAGATTATTTTACATATTCTGGGAGGCTTGTAAGGCCGATCACAGATCCTATGGTATGTGCTACCTTAAGAACAGGCGTTCTGGGTTTTCATTTATGGCCTCGGGAGAATGTGTTAATATGGCAACCATATCAAGCGACTCTAGATTTGGGATATTATCAAAGTCTGGTCCTGACGCAAAGAAGATGTTTACAGACAAGGTGGTACCGATATCCGTTAATTACCCCTTCTTTTTCAAACCAATTCAGGACGGAATGGACCGTCCAAAGACAGAGCTTGCGTACAGGGTACCCGCAACAAAATACACGCGTAAGAAGCTTGAGACAAACCAACAATTACAAGAGATCGATGGGCTCGACACCACGATCGACTGGAAGAATACAGGCGACAACTCGTACGACGGTGAGAAGCTCAAACTCCTCGTCCACGATGAGAGCGGCAAGTGGGAACGTCCGACGAACATCCTCAACAACTGGAGGGTCACGAAAACCTGCTTACGATTAGGTAGTAGAATTATAGGTAAATGTATGATGGGTTCAACTAGCAACTCATTAGACAAAGGTGGTGATAACTTTAAAAAACTATATAATGACTCAGATGTTACACAACGAAACGCGAATGGACAAACTCGCTCTGGATTATATAGCTTGTTTATACCTATGGAATGGAATTACGAAGGATACATTGATTCTTATGGCTTACCTGTCTTCCAAACACCAGACAAACCTGTTGAAGGACCACAAGGTGAAATTATAGATTTAGGTGTAATAGAATATTGGGACAATGAAGTAGAAGGTTTAAAGCAAGATCAAGATGCTTTAAATGAATTTTATAGACAGTTTCCACGTACTGAAAAGCACGCGTTTAGAGATGAATCAAAAGAATCTTTATTTAATCTTACTAAAATTTACGAGCAAATAGATTTTAACGAAGATATGCGTAATTCTATAAATGTAACGCAAGGAAGTTTTCAGTGGCAAAATGCAGAACAAGACACTAACGTTGTTTTTGTACCCAATAAAACTGGTAGATTTAAAGTGAGTTGGGTTCCGCCTTTACATATACAAAATAGGAGGTATAAAAAAAATAATACATATTATCCTGGTAATGAACATATGGGTGCTTTTGGATGTGATCCTTATGATATATCAGGAACTGTTGACAAAAGAGGTTCAAAAGGATCTTTGCATGGTTTAACAAAGTTTTCTATGGAAGATGCGCCACCAAACCATTTTTTCTTAGAGTATATAGCAAGACCGCAAACTGCTGAAATATTTTTTGAAGATGTACTTATGGCTTGTGTATTTTATGGCATGCCTATATTAATTGAAAACAATAAACCAAGACTTTTATATTATTTAAAAAAACGAGGTTATAGAGGATTTTCAATGAACAGACCTGATAGAAAATATAATAAACTATCGATAACAGAAAGAGAGTTAGGTGGTATACCAAACTCAAGTGAAGACATAAAACAAGCTCACGCTTCAGCAATAGAAACATATATAGAAACATTTGTAGGTTTAAAAGAAACTGGCTATGGTGATATGTATTTTCAAAAAACGCTAGAAGACTGGGCTAAATTTAATATTAATAATAGAACACGACATGATGCTTCTATTAGTTCTGGTTTAGCTTTAATGGCTTGTAACAAGCATAGGTATTCACCAGTAAATAAAATTAAACTAGAAGCTGTAGATCTTGGTATAAAAAGATATGACAACAGAGGAACTACATCAAAAATAATAAGTTAAATGAATATATATACTAACTCAAATAGCGCTTTTCCAAGTCAAGTAGTAAGTAATGCTGAAAAAAGCACTTTAGAATACGGTAGTCAAGTAGCAATGGCTATTGAATATGAGTGGTTTAGATCTGGTAGAACAAACGGTAATAGATATTTAACTAATTGGAATAATTTCCATGAATTACGTTTATACGCTAGAGGCGAGCAGTCTATACAAAAATATAAAGATGAGTTATCAATTAATGGTGATTTATCTTATCTTAATTTAGACTGGAAACCAGTTCCTATTTTATCTAAGTTTGTAGATATTGTTGTAAATGGTATATCACAAAAAGCTTATGAAATAAAAGCTTATGCTCAAGATCCAGAGTCAATAAAAAAAAGAACTTCATATGCTTCTAAAATATATGAAGACATTGTTTCTAAAGAATATATAGAAAACATAAAGCAAGTTTTAGGTATTGATTTATATCAAACTTCTATTGCTGGTTTAATACCAGAAACCGAAGAAGAGCTAGAGCTTCATATGCAATTGAAATATAAGCAGTCAATAGAAATAGCTGAAGAAGAAGCTATATCTACAATAATGGCTAAAAACAAATACAATTTAACTAGACGTAGGTTAAATATGGATCTAGTTACTATTGGTATTGCTGCTTGTAAAACTAACTTTAATACAGCCAACGGTGTTACAGTTGATTACGTAGATCCAGCTTATATGGTTTATTCATATACTGAAGATCCTAATTTTGAAGACATATATTATGTTGGAGAAATAAAATCAATAACAATACCAGAGCTTAAAAAAGAATTTCCTAATATTCCACATGATGAGCTAGAGCGTATTCAAAAAATGCCTGGCAATAGACAGTATATTACAGGTTGGGGTGGTTATGACGAAAATACTGTACAAGTTTTATATTTTGATTATAAAACATACAACGATCAAGTGTTTAAAATAAAACAAACAGATCAAGGATTAATGAAAGCTATTGAAAAGCCAGATACATTTAATCCACCAGAAAGTGATATGTTTGAAAGAGTATCTAGATCTATTGAAGTATTATATAGTGGCGCTAAAGTTTTAGGAACTGATACGATGCTTAAATGGGAGCTTGCTGAAAATATGTCAAGACCATATGCTGATACTACAAAAGTTGAAATGAATTATTCTATATGTGCACCACGCATGTATAAGGGTAGAATAGAATCACTAGTAAGTAAATGTGTAGGTTTTGCAGATATGATACAGCTAACGCATTTAAAACTACAGCAGGTGTTATCTCGTATGGTGCCAGATGGTGTATATTTAGATATGGACGGTTTAGCTGAAGTTGATCTTGGTAATGGTACTAACTATAATCCCGCAGAAGCATTAAACATGTATTTTCAAACAGGTTCTATTGTTGGTAGATCATTAACTCAAGATGGTGAACTTAATAGAGGTAAAGTACCTATTCAAGAATTACAAAGTAGTAGTGGTGGTGCTAAAATACAAAGTTTAATTACTACGTATCAATATTATTTACAAATGATACGTGATGTGACCGGACTTAACGAAGCAAGAGATGGTAGTTTACCTGATCGTAACACATTAGTTGGATTACAAAAGTTAGCAGCTAATGCTTCAAATACAGCTACTAGACATATAAATCAATCAAGTTTATATATAACTCTTAGAATAGCTGAAAATATTTCGTTAAAAATAGCTGATGTTTTAAGCTTTCCTTTAACAGCTAGTTCTTTACAAAATTCAATATCTACATTTAATATTAAAACATTAGAAAATTTAGTAGATTTAAACTTACACGATTTTGGTATATTCTTAGAGTTAGAACCAGATGAAGAAGAAGAAGCTAAATTAGAAGCAAATATTCAAGTTGCTTTACAAAATGGAGGTATTGATCTTGATGATGCTATTGATATTAGACAAATTAAAAATTTAAAACTTGCTAATCAAATGCTTAAAATAAAACGTAAGCGTAAGCAACAGCAAGATATTAAAATACAACAATCTAATATACAAGCTCAAGCTGACGCCCAAGCTTCGACTGCAGAGAAAACAGCTATGGCTGAAGTTCAAAAACAAGAAGCTATTTCAGGTTCTAAAGTTCAATACGAACAAGCTAGAACTCAAATGGAAATACAAAAAATGGAAATACAAGCACAGCTTGATCAACAAAAAATGCAAATGCAGCATCAGTTCGATATGCAGTTAAAGCAGATAGAAGCTCAAGTAATGCAACAAAAAGAAAACGCAATAGAAGACCGTAAAGACAAAAGAACAAAACTTCAAGCAACACAGCAAAGTGAAATGATAAGCCAAAGAAAAAACGATGGTTTACCTATAGATTTTGAAAACAAACAATCAACAGGAATAGAGCAGTTTTTATAAGCTTTATTTAATTATTTAATTATATTATATTATGTCAGAAAAACAAGCGGCCGTTGAGGTCAAGCAAGAAGGTGAATTTAAATTAAAAACAAAAAAGAAGACACCAAAAAAATTAAACGAAACAAAGGACAATATTACAAAAGTAAATATAAATCCTAAAGAACCTTTAATACCTATTGAAAATAATATCACAAAGGTAGAAATTAAAAAAGAAGAAAATGCCATTCAAACACAAGAGACAAATGATAGCAATGTTATTGTCGAAGAATCCAAAGACAGTAGCAACAGCGAAGGAGTGGTTGAAGAAGTACGGTCCACCGAAGAAAAAGTAGAAGAATCTCCAATACAACTTATTGAAGAAGTTATTGAAGTTGAAAAAGAATTAAAAGAAGCTGTAAGAGATGAAAAAGTATTAGGTAAACCACTTCCAGAAAATATTGAAAAGCTTGTAGCTTTTATGGAAGAAACAGGTGGTACTATTGAAGATTACACTCGTTTAAATGCTGATTATTCTAGCATCGACGATGTTACTTTATTAAAAGAATATTACAAAAAAAATAAACCTTATTTAGATAATTCAGATGTAGATATTTTATTAGAAGATTTTATATTTGATGAAGAAGTAGATGAGGAAAAAGATATACGCAAAAAGAAACTTGCGTTTAAAGAAGAAGTTGCAAAAGCCAAAAACTTTTTAGAAGAAACAAAGAGTAAATATTACGACGAAATCAAGTTGAGACCCGGAGTAACTCAAGAACAACAAAAAGCTATGGACTTTTTCAATAGATATAACAAGGAGCAAGAACAAGCTAAGCAACAACATCAATTGTTTAAACAAAATACCCAAAAACTTTTTAGTGATGATTTCAAAGGTTTTGATATCAGTGTAGGCGAAAAAAGATATAAGTATAATATTCAAAACAAAGATAAAGTTGCAGAAAACCAGTCTAATATAACAAACCTCGTTAAGAAGTTCTTAGACGACAAAGGTAATGTTAAAGACGTTGCTGGTTATCATAAAGCTATGTATGCTGCTGAAAACGTAGATCGCATTGCCTCTCATTTTTATGAGCAAGGAAAAGCTGATGCTGTAAAAGAAGTTGTAAACAAATCAAAAAATTTGACTGACACTAAAGCTAGAACTAGTCAAGGAGATGTGTTTATTAATGGATTTAAGGTGAGAGCTATTTCAGGCGCTGACTCTACAAAGCTAAAAATAAAAACAAAAAAATTTAACTAATTAAAAATTAATAATTATGAGTTTAACTCCTCAATTTGGTAGTTTAATACCTTCGCAAACGCAACAGGTTCTTGATACTAACTACCTACAATTTAACACTGGTAATGCTGCAACTGGTGGTGACACTTTTGCACAACAGTATTTACCAGAAATATATGAACAAGAAGTAGAGCGTTATGGAAACAGAACGTTATCAGGCTTCTTAAGAATGGTTGGCGCTGAAATGCCAATGACATCTGATCAAGTAATTTGGTCTGAGCAAAATAGATTACACGTAGGTTATGATAACGTTACTGTTGTTGCTGGTGGTGGAAATACTTTTAACACCATTAATTTTCCAGCTACAGTAAATAACGTTATTTCGCCAAATGATACTATTGTTGTTTTAGATCCTGTTACAGGTGCTGAAGCTAAATGTTTAGTAACATCGTCTACTCTTGGAGCTGCTGGATCAATTATTGTTCAACCTTTTAACAACAAAAAATTAGATACAGCTGCTGGAAACAATATTACTGCTGGTGCTGGTATTAAAATATTTGTTTATGGTTCTGCTTATCAAAAAGGAGTAAGTTTAAATTCAGTTAGCACTGGTGCTGGAGCTAAAACAGAAGGTTATGCTTCTATAGAGCCTCAGTTTACACAGTATTCTAACTCTCCAATTATTATTAGAAGCCAATACGTTGTTAATGGTTCTGATATGGCACAAATTGGATGGGTAGAAGTTGCAACTGAAGATGGAACATCTGGATACTTATGGTATTTAAAAGCTGAATCTGAAACAAGATTACGTTTTGAAGATTACTTAGAAATGTCTATGGTTGAAGGTGAGTATAACCAAATTGCTGGTGCTGCTTTTCCAGGTACAGAAGGTTTATTTGCTGCTATCCAATCACGTGGTAATGTAGAAGTAGGATTTACTGCTGCTGCTGGACTTGACGAATTTGACGCTATATTGAAAAATTTAGATACGCAAGGTGCTATTGAAGAAAATATGTTATTCTTAAATAGACAAACTGCTTTAGATTTTGACGATATGTTAGCTTCAATCTCTGGTGGTTCTGCAGGTGGTACTGCTTTTGGATTATTTGAAAACTCAGAAGAAATGGCTTTAAACCTAGGTTTTAGCGGTTTCAGAAGAGGTTCTTATGATTTCTACAAAACTGACTGGAAATATTTAAACGACGCTTCAACTCGTGGAGGTATCAATGGTATTAGCTCTATAGAAGGAGTATTAGTACCTGCTGGAACTTCTACTGTATATGACCAAGTATTAGGAACTAACATCCGTAGACCTTTCTTACACGTACGTTATAGAGCTTCACAAGCTGACGACAGAAGAATGAAGTCTTGGTTAACTGGTTCCGCTGGTGGTGCATTTACATCTACATTAGATGCTATGGAAGTAAACTTCCTATCTGAAAGATGTTTAGTAACACAAGCTGCTAATAACTTTGTACTATTCAAAGGAATCTAATAATGATTCAAAACTAATAATATCCCCGTCTTCGGGCGGGGTTATTATTTTATTAACTATTTAATTTTATTATATCATGGCTAAAAAAGCTCAAGCAGAAACTGTTGAGGTTGCACCTCAAGAGGTTGCAGTAAAAACTGCACCAAAAAAAGAAGTAAAACCAACTAAACCAAGTTGGGAAATTAAAGATAGAATTTATTATTTAAAAGGTAACAAAAATCCTTTAACTTTAACTATACCTAGTAAACATACTAGAAAACACTCTTTGTTGTATTTTGATGAAAAAACCGGCAAGCAAAGAGAACTTAGGTATGCTACAAATCAAGATTCACCTCTTGTAGATGAACAAAAAGGTGAATGCACAATGGGTCATATTAGGTTTCATGATGGAACTTTAGCAGTCCCAAGAAATATGCAAAACCTACAAAAACTACTTTCATTATATCACCCTTTAAAAGGTAAAATATATGAAGAATTTAATGCTGTTCAAGAAGCTACAGATGATTTAGATATTTTAGATCTTCAAATAGATGCCTTAAATGCAGCCAGAAATATGGATATAGATCAAGCAGAAGCTATTTTAAGAGTTGAAAAAGGTTCTGAAGTAAATAACATGAGCTCTAAAGAATTAAAAAGAGATTTACTTTTATTTGCTAGAAACAACCCACAACTATTTATTAACTTAGCTAATGACGATAATGTTCAATTAAGAAACATAGCTATTAGAGCTACTGAAGAAGGTATAATTAATTTATCTCAAGATCAAAGAACATTTACATGGGGATCAAATGGTAGAAAATTAATGAACGTGCCTTTTGATGAAAATCCTTACTCAGCATTTGCTGCTTTCTTAAAAACAGATGAAGGTGTTGAAATCTATAAATCTATAGATAAAAAACTATAAAAACAAGTGATACTATTATAAGGCGGTTTCGGCCGCCTTTTTAGTATAAAAAAATTATAACATGGCGATAAACGTAAATACTGTTTACAACACGGTGTTGTCTATACTTAATAAAGAACAAAGAGGTTATATAACACCAGATGAGTTTAATAAGTTAGCTACACAGGTACAATTAGAAATCTTTGAAAACTATTTCGAGGATATGAACCAACAATTACGTGTGCCACAGACTACTAACGAATATGCAAATCGACAAAAAAATGTTGATGATTGCATTTCTATTTTTAAAACAGTTGCTAAACCAACTTTAATTGGTGTAGGTAATGTATTAAGTGCGTCAATTACAAATGGAGGAACAGGCTATACACAGGCTTCAAATGTAGCTACAACAACAGCGCAAGGCGGTACTGACTTAACATTAAATACTTTTATTAATAACCCTACTTTTAACGTAACAACAGAAGGTGCTAATTATACAACTTCTACAAATATAGCTACTACTGTTGTTCCTAATAATGGAACTGGATTAACTGTTGATATAACTTCTGTTAATCCTACTACAGGTGCTATACAAGGAGTTAATATAAATAATCCTGGATTAAATTATTCTGTTAATGATGTAATTACAATAACAGGAGGCAATGGAGCCGCCACACTAACTTTAACTTCTTTAAGTAACGGTGTTATATCTAATGTAACAATTAATAATGGTGGTTCTGGTTATTCTGTTGGAGACGCTGTAGCAATAACAGGTGCTAATAATGGAGCAGCTCAAATTACTTCTGTAAATGAAGTAGCTTATTTTTTACCTCCTTCAAATTTACACAGAATAGGTACTGTAATATATAAAGACGAAAAAGAAATAGAAAGAATAGAAAGAAATGATTTACTTCAAGTAAATATGTCTAATCTTACTAAACCTACCACAACATATCCTGTTTATTTATACGAACAAGCTACACAAGGAATTACTGGAAACAACACAGGGCAGTCGCATATTTATGTATATCCAACTACTATAACTTCTGCTTCAGATATATCTATATCTTATATAAGAAAACCTGCAGATGTTATATGGGGATTTACAGTAGGTTCATTAGGTCAATATATTTATAGTTCTTCTGCATCTACACAATTTGAGTTATTAAACACAGAACAAAATGAGGTTATATTAAGAATTTTAACTTATGCTGGTGTAGTTATAAACGATACTCAAATAATACAAGCAGCGGCTTCAGCAGTTCAAGGAGAAGAAATTAATTCAAAAAGTTAATAAATGGCATCAATAACGGAAACTAACGAGCAATATTACCAAGGCGTACAAGCTTTTAGAGGCGCATCTCAAGCCCCTTTTAATGGTCAGAGTTTTACAACTACTTTTAATACAAACTTAGTATTTGGTAATTATGATCCTAATAATGTAAACTATGCTTTAAATAACTTTAAAATATACACTAGCACTACAGGTATGCCAAATCCTGGAAGCTGGACAGAATATACTTCGCCATATGAAGTTAAAGACAATGTAATAACTATAACCAATAATTTACCGGCTAATGTATACTTAGTTGTGCAGTTAAAAAGATTAGATGGCGGTAAATATGGTCAAACAGAAGCTGAAAAAGCATATGGAGATACTGTAGAAGAAAACTATGGAGGTTATGAATATATAAAAATAAGTGATATAGTTAACAATTTTTTAATAGCTTATGTAGGTGCAGGTAAATTAATTTCAAATGTTCAAAGAACAGACGTAATATTTCATGCAAAAAGAGGATTACAAGAATTTAGTTATGATACTTTAAAAAGTATTAAATCACAAGAACTAACAATACCTGCTAATTTAAGTATTGTATTACCTCAAGACTACGTAAATTATGTTAGAGTTTCTTGGATAGATCAATTAGGCGTAAAAAGAATAATATATCCAGCTAATAACTTAACTATAAGTCCTTATGAAACTCCAACTCAAGATGATTTAGGAATACCTACACAAGATAATTTTGGAGATAACACAGAAGGAACATCTATAACTAGTGAAAGATGGAAAAATGCTAATACTACCCTTATAAATCAAGAGTTATTTAAAAACTTTGATGAGTTTGCTTATTGGGCTAATGTGTACGGTTGGCCTACTGAGTATGGTTTAGGACAACAATATGGTATTGTGCCGCAATACGCTCAAATAAACGGTTGGTTTAACCCTAATTATAGAGATGGTAAAATGTCTTTTTCAAGTAATTTAGTAGATAAGTTAATTGTATTAGAATACATCTCTGATGGTTTAGCATATGACGTTGATACTAAAGTGCCTAAGATGGCAGAAGATGCTTTATACGCCCATATATTGCACTCTATTATATCTACAAGATCAGGTCAACAAGAATACTTAGTACAAAGACTTAAAAGAGAGCGTAGCGCAAAACTTAGAAATGCTAAAATTAGATTATCTAATATAAAACTTGACGAAATAGTTCAAGTTATGCGAGGTAAATCTAAATGGATAAAACACTAAAATTTAATGGCTGAAATTAAAAACAACTTTATAAGATCTAAGATGAACAAAGACTTAGATCGTAGGCTTATTCCAGATGGCGAGTATATAAATGCTATAAATTCTCAGATAAGCATGTCTGAAGGTGACGGCGTAGGTACACTAGAAAATATACTTGGTAATGAGTTAGTCGCTACTTTGGTAACTCCTGCTGTTGCAAACCTAATTTCTATAGGCTATTATGTAGACCAAATAAATAATTTTATTTATATATTTTTAACAGATAATTATACATCGACTTATGTAGAACAAGGTGGAGGTGTAGGGTCTAATCATTTTATATGTAGATATAACGCATTAAACAATACAACTACAACACTTGTAACAGGAGCTTTTCTTAATTTTTCTACATTAAACCCTATATATGGAGTTAATTTATTAGAAAACTTACTATTTTTTACAGATAATAGAAATCAACCTAGAAAAATAAATGTAACAAACGCAGCTAATGATTCTACATACTATACTACTGAAGATCAAATATCTGTAGCAAAATATAATCCTTACGATTCTATATATCTTTACGAGCCAAGTACAGAATCTTTAACGGCTGATGCATATCAATCTACAATGAAAGATGTAGTGTCTAAATTTATGCCTAGCGGTGGATCTGCAGTAGTAACAACAGGAGGTACTAATCAATCTACTTTTAATTTAAATAATGGTCTTTTTCCATTTTATCCTAATAAACCAGTTGAAGACCAAACTGTTGGTAGAATACCTGTAAATAATCCAGGAGGTCCTATAACAATGCTATCTGTTTTAGTTCAGAGTGGTGGCGCGGGTGGTACTAGCGTGACATTTCAAAATCCTACAACTTTAACTACAGGAGATGAATTAATATTTTTTCCAAATCCATATTATAATAACACATACTCTGGTGACTCTGCTTTTTTAGAAGATAAATTTGTTAGATTTTCTTATAGATTTAAATTTGAAGATAATGAATATTCTTTAATAGCTCCATTTACTCAATCTTGTTTTATACCAAAGCAAGATGGTTATTTTTTAACAACTGGCGAAGAAACTAGAGACAACGATCAAACACAGGTTGCAGAATCTAGTATTGTAAGTTTTATGGAAAATAAAGTTAACTCTATTGGACTTCAAGTACCTTTACCATCTTCTCAAAATTCTTTATTTAGTGATTTTAAAATAATAGAAATATAAATTTTATATAAAGAATCTGATGGTTTAGTTATTAAAGCTGTAGATACAATAAATGTATCAACTTTAGCTAGTTCAGATAATTTTTTAGAATATATTTATGTAGGTAAAAAGCCTTTTAAAACATTATTAGAAAAAGAAACAGCAAGAGTTTTTGACAAAGTACCTGTTAAGTCTTTAGCTCAAGAAGTTTCTGGAAATAGAATTATTTACTCTAACTTTCAAAACAGACATACTCCGCCGGTTAGTCTAGACTATAGCGTTAATGCTACTCCTAAACCAGAGTTTGATCTTAGAACTGGTAGCGCTACTTCAGGAAGTGGTAATTCTGGAAAAACAATAAACTTAGTAAATCCCAAAGGTGTATATATAGTTGGTAGTAAAGTTTTTTTTAGCGGAGCACCTGCAAATTTATTAATTCAAAACGTAGTTAATTCAGGTCAAATTCAAGTAAATCAAAACGTAACAATTGGAGCTGGCGTTGCTATAACTTTTCAACCGTCTTCAAATGATCAAAATACAACTAGTAGAATAGAATATCCTAGTAGTAGTTTAAAAACAAATAGAAGTTATCAAGTTGGTGTTGTTTTGTCTGATAAGTATGGTAGAACATCAGATGTTATATTATCTAATAATGATAGTACAGTTACGCTACCTTCAACTGAAAGTTTTTCTGGATCTTCTTTGTATTCAGGTTATTTAACTGAAAACGGAACTCAACAAGCTTTTAATTGGCCTGGTAATTCTTTAAAAGTTTTATTTAATTCTGTAATAGGACCTGAAAACTCTAGTGGTTTTTACCCTGGTATTTACAATGGAACTGTAACAGATCCTAATTACAATCCTCTTGGTTGGTATTCATATAAAATAGTAGTACAGCAAAAAGAACAAGATTATTACAATGTATATGCTCCTGGTGCTATAAAAGGCTTAGTAGAAAACACTGGTCAAGGCGCTTTTACAGAAAATCAAAACACATCTAGAATAATTCTTATTAATGATAATATAAATAAAGTGCCCAGAGATTTATCTGAAGTTGGGCCTCAAGATAAAACATTTAGAAGTTCTGTTCAGTTAATAGGTAGAGTTACTAATAACAACAATCAATATGAACCTTCATTACCTACTCAACCAACACGCTCCGATGATAACTTAGGTAATCAACAGTATTATCCTGATACAAGAACATTTACAACAAATACAATACAACCTTTATTCGATAATCAGGATTGGCCTGGTTCTGCGCCTGCTACTAGCGCGCTAGACGAAGAACAACCTCTTTATTCTTTTTATGCTTCTGAAACAAATCCTTTTGTAGCAGAAATAACTACATCACAATTGCAAGATACTATAGCTGTAGGTGTTTATACTAGCTTTTTTCAATTTGGAGCAATAAATCTAGAAGTAACTGGAAATCAAACATATGTACCTGTAAACCAACTTTGTGTTTTAGAAACTAAACCTGTAACGTCTTTATTAGATATATATTATGAGACTTCTACATCAGGTTTAATTAGCGATTTAAATACAGCTATACTTAATGATTTAGGTATAAGCGATAATTTATCTGGTTTTAATTTTGGAAACTTTAATGAAGGTATTGCTCCAAATGAAAACATAGGAAGTAATCCTTTTTTAATTGTAGATCAGTTTGGCGTACAACTTGAATTAGGTAGTGCCGCTGGAAACTATAGTTCTTTTACATTAACAGCCGCCGAGGATCTTCAAGAAGACAATATTAGTTTACTTAATTATTTTAATTTAGTTCCTTCAAATCCTAGTCCAGGACTTGTAAATTATAATGTTCAAGTTACTGCTGATTTTGTTAATAATGTTTATTTTGGTATTAATCAAGACGCGAGAAAATTTGTTTTAACATTTACATGCGTTTTAGTTGATTCTCCTGATCAACCTATAGTTTTTACAGAACAAATAGATTTAGCTAACGTACAGCCAGATATATATAAAAATAGAAATCAACCTCCTGCTCCTGCAGATTCTTATTTTCCACCAGGCACAGTTACAGTTAATAAATCTCCAAATGATTTATTAGTTCTTGAAGTATATGGAAGAAATGGTGCTAACACAGCTAGTAATCCTAATACTGAGCTTGATTTAGATTGGGATATAATAAATGTAACAAATGTTACATCAGGTGGAGTTTTACAACCACCATATCCTTTTGTTTTAGAAATAAATCCAGTTACTACAGGCGCTGCGGCTAACCTTATAGAGTCATGCAAAGTTAACAATAATCAGCAAGGTACTATAAAAGCAGGGGAATACGATATAAACTTGCAAATATCAGACGCTGGTAATGATGTTAGAAACTTAATAATAACAGCTATATTTGGAACACCACCAACATCAGTAGTAGAAAGAAACTACTTTTTTGGTGCAATTTCATATCCTTTTGTAGAAGTCTATTTTGATTCTCCTGGCATTCAAAACGGTTGGTATATATATAGTGGGTCTTGGGACGGCAATCCTGATGATATTAATGATATACCTTTAACTGAAAGTGGTTTTGTTTTTGGAAACAATATAAATGTTTCAGGTTATATAAATTCTATTTCAGATCCTAATCCACCGTCATATGCGTTTTTTAATAGATGGTGGTGGAGTGGAAGCAATAATGCTAATGCGAGAGATGTAGTGCGAACTAAAATTGAACAAACATATGAACAAAATAATAGTGTTTCAATTGATTTAAGTTTTGGTCCTGATATAACTGTAAATTCAAATTCATATGGTTTTACAATTATATAATAATGTAATTAAGATAATAAATAAGTAATATTTATATGGGAGCGGTAATAGAAGTAAAATACTTTAACTCTTTTTTATTAAAGAAGATACCAGCAGCAACTACAACAACTACATATGGCCCTGATAACACTCTTTTGTATTTAGGGTCTTTTGGAATACCAACAGACATAGGTGGTTATGCTAGAGGCTATAATAGTAATCATACAGTAGAAAACTCAAGTTGGGTTATTGAAGAATCTAGAATAAGAGGTGGTTATAACAATACAACAGTTGATTTTGGAGTTAGAGCTTATACAACTACTGAAGAGCCAGAAGGTTTTATAAGAGGTAATACGTTAATATACTCTGGTATATTTAATTCTAGAACAGGTATAAACCAAACTAACGTGTTTTCTGTAGGTGAAGATATAACTAAAAGCTTAGATCCTATAAATGGAACAGTTCAAAGACTATATGCTGAAGACACTAACTTAATTATATTTCAAGAAAATAAAGTAAGTAGAGCATTAATAGATAAAGATGCTATATATTCTGCAGAAGGCGGAGGCACAGCTGTAAGCGCTATTACTACTGTTATAGGTCAAATAGTTCCTTACGCTGGTGAGTTTGGTATATCTAGAAATCCAGAAAGCTTTGCTGTATATGGTTATAGAAAATACTTTACTGATAGAGATAGAAATGCTGTTTTAAGATTATCAAGAGATGGATTAACTCCTATATCTAACTATGGCATGTTTGATTATTTTAGAGATAAGTTTAATACTATAGATTCTGGTTCTTTACCTGGTAGAATAACAGGTGGTTGGGATATGTACTCAAAACAGTATACATTATGTTTCCAAGGAGCACCAGGAGCAGCAGACGAAACTTTTGATACACTTTCTTTTGATGAAAAAGTTTTAGGTTGGACTAGTTTCTATACATATAAACCTGATCAAATATTAAGTTTAAGAAACAACACTTACACTTTAAAAGGCGATAAACTTTATAAGCATTACTCGCAAAACGTAAATAGAAATAATTTTTATGGAACTGATAATGATAGTTCTATAACTTTTGTATTTAATCCATCTCCAAATTATTCTAAAACTTTTCAAACTATAAATTATGAAGGTAGTAATGGTTGGAAAATTTTAAGTTTTGTTTCAGATCAATCAGGTACTGTAGACGAGGGCGGATCTCAAGTTTTTGTACAAGATTCTACAACTCAAGTACTTAGTTTAAATGAAGGAGAGTATGTTATAAACCCAGTTAATGGACAACCGGTATCTAGTTCAGATTATCAATCTGTATTTTACACTAATCAACCTGGATTACCAAGACTTCACGCTGGATTTAATAAAAAAGAAAATAAATACGTAGCTAATATAATAAACAATACTTCATTGTCTCCTGCAGAAACAAGAGGTGGTAGAGATATAACAGGTATAAAAGGCTTTTTTACAACTGTTACTGTTTCTACAGACGAAGTAACAGATTTTGGTGGCGCTAAACAATTGTTTTCAGTAGGATCAAAATACACTATGAATAACGGATATGAATAATAAAAATATAAAACAATGTTGGACCCAGTAACAGCATCAGCAGTAATAGGAGCAGGATCGCAACTTATAGGTGGTATTTTAGGTGGCGGTGCTGCTAAAAGAGCTCAAAGAAGAGCCGCAAGAAGAGCTAAAAAACTTAGCAAAAAACTTGATAAATTAGAAAAAAATAGACAGGCTATAATAGACCCTTATGAAAATGTTACTGATTTATCTGGTATGATTTCAAATCCTTTTGCAAATTTAAGCGTTGCAACACAAGCGGCTGAAATGGAAATAGAACAAGCAGATATTGCTTTAGCAACTACATTAGATACATTAAGAGCTACTGGTGCTTCAGCTGGTGGCGCTACAGCGCTTGCACAAGCAGCGCTTAAAAGTAAAAAAGGTGTTTCTGCTAGTATAGAGCAACAAGAGGTAGCTAATGAAAGAATGAGAGCTGAAGGCGAAAGTCAAATGCAACAACGTCAAATGTCAGAACAAGTAAGACAGCAAGAAGCTGATGTAGCTGGAGATCAATTTACTTTTGGAATACGCGAAGGAAGAGAGCAACAACAAATAGATAGAACTTATGCTGAACTGCAAGCTGCAAGACAAGCTGCAGCTATGGCTAGTGCTGATGCAACAGCTGCATTTACAGGCGCTATAGGTGGTATAAGTCAAATTGCTGGAGACTATATGAAAGCTTCAGGATCAATGCCTATAAAGTAAAAAACAAAATATGGAAGATAAAAATATGTTAAAGAACCTTGTTATAAAGCAATTTAATGATAGTAACGCTATTGCTTATAATAAAGAATTTTTAATGCAAAACTCAGATTATGAGTTTAAAATATTAGACAATGCTTATCAACCTACTGTTAAGCTTTATGCTCAATTAAAAATGTCAATTAAAAACAATACTTGTAGTGAGCCTAATTGTTTAGCTGAAAAAGAAATGTTAAGAAACTTAGAAAAAGCCCCTGCGATATCTGTTGATTTTATTCAAAACATAATTAGTGAATTAGGTGTTACTGAAGAAAGCAATTATGATGTTAATAATGATTATAGATATGCTGTAGCAAATTCTATAATGACTGCTAAACCTGGTTTTTCTAAAACAGATGGCTATTTAGTTGAGTTATATATAGATGAAGACGGTGCACAAACTCTTATGTTTGATGGGCCTATGTTTGAAGATCCTTTAGTTATTAACAATGCTGCTTTAAATTCTTTATTATCATCTGATACTTCTTTAGTTGTTTCAACTCCTGATATAAATAAAGACATGTTAGACTTATTGACAAAAGTTGGTATTTTTGACGCTCAAGATGTTTTAGAAGATGGTACTTTAAGCGCTGGAGCTATGATTAAAGAAGAGTTTATATTAAAAAATCCTGATGGAAGTTATGACTATGAGATAATAGACATAGGTAATGGCAAAGGCAGAAACATACTTAGATTTGATTTAGATAAAATTGAAAGAAAAGTAGATCCGTTTATAAATGCTGAAGTTTCAGGTTTATTAAGCTCAGAGCAAGATGCTGTAGCAGCGTGGAACGTTTATATAGCACAAGCAACTAGCGAAGAAGAAGACGATCAAATGGTACAAGACGCTAACGCTGGTTCTAAGGCTTGGTCATATGAAAAAGATTTACCATTATCTCAAGATAATAAAATATTGTTTGAAAATAAATATAAAATATATTTTATGAAAAATTATTTAAAACAATTTATTACAAATAAATTTCCAACTGTCAAGGAAGACGCTGCTGTATTTGATTTAGCTGAAGCAAAACAAGCTAAAGCTCAAAAATTTATTGACGATAATAACCTGTAAATTTAATTAAATGACATTAGTAGAAAAAGTACAAGAACTACAAGCTATTAGACCACCTCTTGATCCTACAGAGATAAAGAAAAGAATAGAGGAGTGGAAATCACAAACAAACTACAAAGCGCCAGAGCCTGTAGAAGTAAAGACGCAGGGTGCTGCAGAAAAAAGCGGATCAGTGGCACCCACAACAAACACTCCGCCGAAAAACCCATTTTCAAATTCACTATCTTCAAGTGGACAGTCATCATCTTTTAATGATAATTTTTTTATAAATGCATACAACGAATTAGCTAAAAATAATACTTTGCTAAAACCCATAGATCCAGAAGAAACAGAAGAAGAAAAATCTGCTTTTGAAGCTATGGAAGATGATATATATACACCACAAGAACTACCACAAGTAGTATTACAAACAATTTATCCACGTTTAAGTATTAACAACATGGCTAATGCTTTAGGTTTTGATATTTTTTCAGATACATCTGATAAATTAGAAGAAATGAATCTTCAAAAGAAATTTAGTGAATTTGCTAATAAAACAAACACAACAACAATTCAAGATCAAATAGATTTAGGTAATATAAAAGAAACTTCTGAAACTGGTGTTAGCAAATTTTTGACTGGTGTAAAACAAAGAGACGAAAATCAAAACTTATTTTATAATCCTGGTTTTTTAGGTAAATTTGGAGCAGGTCTTTCTAGTTTATTTTATAATTATAGAGGTGCAAGTCTTGATGACATTAGCAAACTTTCTTTACAAGCTACAAATGGTCAACCCGTTTTAGGTTTAAATTATGAAAAAGGAATAAAAGTTGATGGTTTTTCACAACCACTAACACAAGCTCAAATAAAAACTAAAATTAAAGAATTAGAAAGAGAATTTGTAACACCTGATTCTGCTAAAGAAATAGATAATCTAAGAAAAGCTTTAACTGAAAACGGTGGAAATAATTTAAGATTATATAATGTAGAACAAGCTCAATCAATAGTACTTAATAATAAAATAGATGAATCTCTCGGTGAGTTTGATCAAGAAACGTATAGTAAAAAAGCAGATGAAATTTTATCTTTAGGTCAAAATCACTTAAATAATTTTGAGCAAAGAGTATTTAAAGCTCAACAAAAAATAAAAAAAGGAGATTTTGATAATGAAGAGCAAAAAGAAATTTTACAGTATTTTGTAGATAATGGTACATTTCCTAAAGGTAAATTATATAATTTTGATACTGATAAATTTACAGATATTCCTGACGCTCCTGGGGTTCAAACAGTTTCGGCTGAAACCTTGTCTAAGTTTACTGGGTTATCATCTCCAGATCTAGGTAATGATTTATATGATGAAGAAGGTGATCTAATTCAGTTTGACATAAAAGTTCCCGTAAACGATGAGTCGGTTTATTCTGTTGCGTTAGATAAAGCTGAAACCACAGAGCTAGATGTTTTAAAAAATGAATATGTAAGAACTCATCAAGGAGTTATAGAACTAGCAAAAGGAACACTACAGCTAAATAACAATAAAATAAAAGCATCTGAAGTACCAGTTGATAACATAGAAGATATTAAAGAATCACTACTTAGTGAAGATGAAGTTAATTATTTAAATTATATAGTAGAAAATGGAAAACTTCCAAAAGATTTAAAATTTTTAGATGGATCAACAACAATAAAGAAAAAATTTAATACAAAATTAAGAGAATATCAAGTTTTAAATACAGCTTTAGTAATAAATAAAAACATATTAACATCTAAAGATAAACAATATATTCCAGAGTTTATAAACGCAGTAGCTGATGATAAAATTTTTACATTAAACGAAGCTCAAACACTTCAAGGAAATTTATTTAAATCAGTAGGTCTTTCTGAATACTCTTCAGGTTGGGGAGAATTTAATTATAATTTAGGAACTTATGATAAAAACATAGGTCAAAATATATTTGCAGGAATACCACATTTAGCGCAATGGGGTATTGAAATAGCTGTTTTTAGAAGGTTAAGTGGTAATTCAGTTAATAAGCTTTTTACAGGATTAAATTATATATCTCAAGCTTATTTTAAAGGAAATAAATATATGGCGGCTGGCGCTAGATGGGCTCTTAAAGGCGGAGAAGAAGCGTTAGAATTTGGAGGCGCTGCTGCATTAAAACAATTAATAACTGGAAAAGAACAAGACATCAAAGGGTCTTTATACGCTGGTGGAACAATGGGATTTGGTGGTGCAGCTGGTAGACAGGTTATTAGCAAATTTCAAAAATACATAAGACCACAATTTGCTAAAACACCTCTTTATTATTTACAAGATACTCCTGTTTGGAGAAATTTTACTAGAAACGCAGCTAGTGCTGCTGGTGGTGCTACAGCTTATATTTCAGGAGGTATTCTTATGGATCCTTTAAATTATGAGTATGAAAAAACTTTAGAAACATTTATTACAGAGTTTGGTAAAATGTATGCATTAAGAGGTATTACAACATCTTTAAAAGCTCCAACAGGATCAATGAGACAGTTGGTTAGAGATTGGTCTAATACTATATTGCAAATGAAAGATCTTTCTTATAATTCTAAAAAAGCTTTAGGGGTTTTAGGTATTGATGAATCACTTGTAAGAGATCCTAAAATTAATAGCAACCAGCAAGTAGCTAAATCAGCTCAAGACGCTGTAAATAAAATAAATAAAGATTTAGCAGACGGCAATATAACATCTGAAGAAGCTGTAAAAAAAATAAAGCAAATATCAGAGTCTAAATTATCGCTAGACAATCAAATAGCTGTTAATCAAGCTAAAAGACAATTAGAAAAAGATAGAGAAACAGGTCAAGCACCTACAAGAGCAGAAGAAGTAAAAACACTAGATAAACTTAAAAACGGAGAAAATTTAACAGCTTTAGATAGTTCTACTATATCTAAATTACCTCCAGAATTAATAGCGCAATCTTTAGGTATTGAACCTAACTCAGGAGCTATGTCTCAATTAAATGAACTTATTAATAGAGAAATTAAAATACAAAAAATAATGGATGGCGGTGAAGGCTCTATAATATTAACAAATAATATAGAATATGTGCCTGCGTCTACATTTAAAGTTGCTAGATCTAATACAAAATTAAGAAACGAGGTTTATGATTTTTTAAATAAAAAACTAGACTTAGATTCAAGTATTCAAAGACTTGAAGCTCAAGATACTAAAGGCATGAGTCCTTTAGAAAAAAATGCTTTGAAAAAAGAAATAGAGACTTTAACTAAAGAACTGGAGTCTTACATGGAAGGCGGTGAGACTGCTGTTGAAATACAGAAAAAAATAGATGCAGCTGCTGCAACTGAACTTTCAAAACAAAAAAGATTAGATATACAGCAAGAAGAAAATTTTCCTTTAGTTACTAGTAAAGGTGAAGTAACAAGCGAGTATTTAACTAATGATGAATTTGTAGAGAGATTAAAACAAGATGGTATAGAAGCAACATCAGAAGATGTAGCCGTTACGCTATCTGATGGTACTATAGTTTATAATGAGAGCAAAATGAAAAATATAAAAGATTTTTCTACGGCTGCTCATGAAAAAGTTGGGCATGCTATATTCTTTGATACGTTTAAAGATGCTGAAGGTCTTGTAACAGAAGATGGTATAAAGTTTATAAACGACATGCTTAATCTTTTGCCGACATCTATAAGAGAACAAGTAAAAGCAGAGGTTGAAAGCAGATACGATACTAGTAAACCTGAAAATGAATGGTATGAAGAAAACTTAGGTGTAATGGCTGAGTTTATGAAAGACGGTAAAATAAAATACAAAAAAAGTATTGGTGAGCAAATAAGAGAAATTGTACCTTTTTTACGAGAATCCGGACTTAACAAACTTAATATAGAAGATCCTAAAGAGGCTTTCAATTTTATGCAACGTTTAACAGCAGGATCACGAGAAGCTCAAAGAGTTGCCTCTGAAATATCTGTAGAGCAGGCTGGTAAAAGACTAACTGAGCAAGCTGTAACAGAAACAGAAGCAAAAGACCAACCTAAGAAAAGCAGGGTAGTTTCTAAACAAGCAAAAGAACTACAAGATCTTTTAGACAATAGAGCTCTTGTTGAGTCTTTAAAATCAAGAAGCACAGAAGATAAATTTTCTGTAGCTCAAGCTTTTGTAGAGAAAAACTTTGGTTTAGTTAAAGATTTGTTTAACGTTAAAAGTCAAGCAGAAGAAAATGCTTTAAAAGAAATACTAGAAGAACAAATATTAGGTGAGTTTCCAGGTTCTGGAAATGGCAAGTATTCAGCTAGAAATACAAATTTATTTAACGCTTATGATGCTGCTAAAGAAGTAGGTGGAGCTAAAGAAACAACATATTTTAGAAACGTATTATCAAAAAGAATACCAGAAATAGATGTTGCAATAAAAGAGAGAACAGGTACTAGTGCTGAGCTTCCTGATCAAACTAGAGAATTTGCACCAGAACCTACAACTGAAAAAGCCAAACCAACCGCGAAAAAGCAGTTGCCTTCTGAGGTTAAAATGAAACCTGAGTTTATAGAAAACCTAGGCATTGAAGTAAAAGAAGGTCAAACACCTGAGCAAGCAATACAAGAAGTTTTAAAAACTCAAGTACTAGATAGCTTCAAAGATGTAGATATTAAAAAATATAAAGACTTAAAAACACCTAGGTCATTAGCAGAGTTTTACGCTAAGATGCTTGGCATCGAGTCTGAGGCTGGTATAAAAGCGTTAATGATACCTAATAGGAATTTTCCTGCTGGTGAAAAAGCTGCGGCAACTAGAGCTAAACAGTTTATATTAGATAATCTACAAGCTATACATTCTAGAATTAATACGCCTGGATTTAAGCAAACAAAAGTAGGTAAAGCATTATTAACTGAAAAAGGTGATTTAAAACCTGGGTCTTTAAAAATACTTAAAGATATAATTTCAGGCAAAAATATAACAGTAGAAGGTTACGATGGTAAACCTATAGAGTTTAATCCTCTTGAGAACGGTAAACCAGTACCTTTATATAGAAGATCTCAACCGTTAAAAGCAGTATTAAGTTCTTATTTTAAAAACAATGCTTTAGAATATTTAGAAGGTGATGCTGGCAAAAGAGCGCGATTAGGAGCTAAGTTTAAAAAAGTAGCACCAGAGATTAATAAAACTTTAAAACTTTCTGAAAGACGCCGCTTAGAAAAAGAATTAAAAACTATAGTTGGACAATTAAGGACTATAGCTAAAGATGCACTTCCAGAAGGTGTAGAGCTTCCTGATCTTTCTACAATAGAAGGTAGGCAGGGTTATGTAGACTTTTTAATAACAGATTATTTTCCTAAAATTATGCAAATATTTGGAGCAGATGCGATCTATGTTACTAAGTCTACAGATTTATCGCCAGGAGGCAATAGAGTTTTATTTACAAGAAAAGATGGAAGCATAGCTGGTGCTTTAGCTGAAGGCCAACTTGGAATTTCAGACGCTACCAAGGGTGATTTGGTTAGAAAATATGGAAAAGAATTTGTAAAAGAAAACAAAGAACTTGCGGATGCTGGTTTAGTATTTGAACAGAAAAATATAAAAGAATTAATACCAGAAGGCGAAGTTGATGTTGATATAGAAGTAGCTACAAGACAGCAAAAAACAAAAGACTTACAAAGAAATTTAGATTCAAGACAGCAGCATAAAGATGGTTTTAAAAAAGTTTTAAATAAATTTAAAGAGGTTTTTGATAGTGATCCTAAAATGATGCAAGGAATGATAATACATATGTATAATGCAAATGCTAATTATTCTTTTTATAGAAATCTTGCTCAGTTAATAGGTAAAGAAATAGGAATTGAAAAAGGTTGGGAAGAACATGCCTACCAAGCTGGTAATTTTGCTGTAAGAACTTTACAGGCTATGACTTCTAAAAACCCTAAAACTTGGGAAAATTGGCTTGAGTGGTCTTCTGAAAAATACATTCAACAAACCTTAGGAAAAGATTCAGTTAGCGCTATTGATGGTAGGTATAAAGAGAATAGATATTCAGATGCTAATCCAGCTCCAAAATGGTTACCTGAATTTAAACTAGATGGAGTATACGCATCAAAATCTGAAGAGCATCCGTTGTTTAAAAAAGCTATGGACGAGGCTATGAAGACCGGTGACTTTAGTAAGGTTCCGGATCCTAAGATAAGATACTACAATGAATTCCTATCTTTGAATCCAAACCTTATAACAAACAAAGGTATTACAGACGCTAAAGAATATGATGTTGAAGTGCCTAAGGAGTTTGAATTAAACCCTAATGTATATAAGTATCAAGGACAATTAATATATCAACAAATACTAACCAAGGCAGGTATATTAAAGGGTGATAATGCTTTAACTGGGACTGAGGCTAGAAAACTAATTAATGATAGATTAAAAAGTGCAAAAGCAGAAGCTAAACAAGCTACTGCAAATAATGAGCTTATTGGTAAAAACTTAAAAATAGATAATAAAATAGAAGCATCAGATGCTGAGGTTGTTATTAATGAACTTAAAACAGCTGATGCGGCATTAGAGTTATCAAGATCTTTAAACATTAAAGACGGTAAGCCTGTACCTAAGAAAGAAAAGAAAATTAGAGTATTTGATTTTGATTACACTGCGGCTATTACAAAAAGTAAAATTTTAGTTGAAACTTCTGATAATAAAACGTTTAAAATAGACGCATCAGAGTTTGCAGAAAAATCAGCTCAGCTAGAAAAAGAAGGTGCTAAGTTTGATTTTAGTGATTTTAGTAAAGTAGTAGACGGTAAAAAAGGACCACTGTTTGATGTAATTAAAAAAATAGCAGACGCTAGAGGTACAGAAGATTTATTTATATTAACTGCTAGGCCTCAAGACGCAGCTGGTCCTATAAAAGAGTTTATGAAATCTTTAGGTATTGATATACCTTTAAAAAATATAACTGGTTTAGCAGACGGTAAAGCTAGTGCTAAAGGCCGATGGATAATGGATAAAGTTGCTGAAGGTTATAATGATTTTTATTTTGCTGACGATGCTCTTAAAAATGTTCAAGCTGTAAAAGAAGTTTTAGATCAAGCTGATGTTAAAGGAAAAGTGCAACAAGCTAAGTTTAGTAAAGCAAAAACATTTAATACTATAACTAACGAAATGATAGAAGCTAGTAGCGGTATTGAATCTTTTAAAACTTTTTCTGCTGCTAAAGCTAGAACATTAGGTGAAAATAAAGGTAGATTTGATTGGCTTACAATGGCTTCATCAGCTGAAGACTTTAAAGGTTTACTGTATAAAATGATAGGTAAAGGCAAACAAGGGGAAGCTCATTTTGAATTCCTTAAAACAAACCTTATTGATCCTTACAACAGAGCAGAAGACTCTGCTATACAAGCTAAGATATCTGCTGCTAATGATTTTATGGCATTAAAGTCTATGTATAAAACTATACCTACTACACTTAAAAAAGAAACTGGCGTAGGTAAGTTTACATATCAACACGCACTTAGAACTTACATGTGGACTAAGCAAAACATGTCAATACCTGGTCTTTCAAAAGCTGATGTTACAAAGCTAAATAAATTTGTTACTGACAGTCCTGAGCTTCAAACATTTGCAGATCAATTAATAGTAAGCCAAAAAGGTAAAGGATATCCTGAACCTGGTAAAGACTGGTTAGCTGGTAATTTAACTACAGATATTATAGGCGGTATAAACAAAGTTAACAGAGCAGAATACCAAAAAACTTTTAGAGAAAATGTAGATATTATATTTTCACCTGAAAACTTAAACAAAATGGAAGCTGCTTATGGTACTCGCTGGCGTAAAGCTTTAGAAGATACTCTTCGCAGAATGAAGTCAGGTAGCAATAGACCTATTGGTGGTAGTGAAATAACTAATAAAGTACTAGACTGGACTAATAACTCTGTTGGTGCTGTAATGTTCTTAAACACTAGATCTGCTTTACTACAAACTATATCTGCTGTAAACTTTTTAAATTGGGGTGATAATAATCCTATAGCGGCGGGTAAAGCGTTTGCTAACCAAAAACAGTTCTGGGGAGACTTTATGACGCTTATGAACTCTGATTACTTAGTGCAACGTCGTAAAGGTCTTAAAATAAACGTAAGTGAATCTGAGATAGCTGATGCTGTAAAAGATTCTAAGAATAAAGTAAATGCAGCTATATCTTATTTACTTAGTAAAGGTTTTGTGTTTACTAGATATGCAGATAGTTTTGCTATTGCTTCAGGTGGTGCTACTTTTTATAGAAATAGAATTAAAAAGTATGTTAAAGAAGGCATGGATCAAAAGCTTGCAGAACAAAAAGCATTTAATGACTTTAAAGATGTTGCAGAAGAAAGCCAACAGTCCAGTGATGCTTCTAAAATTAGTATGCAGCAAGCATCTGGCGCTGGTCGTATTATACTTAACTGGGCTAACACACCGATGCAGTATGTTAGAATACAAAAAAGGGCCGCTCAAGATCTTATAAATGGAAGAGGTGATTGGAAAACAAATGTATCTAAAATAGCATATTATGGTGCTATACAAAATTTAATATTTAACTCTTTACAACAAGCTTTATTTGCTATAGGTTTTGGAAGTGATGAAGACGAAGATGATCCTAAGATAAAAGCCAGAAACGAACAGAAAATAATTAGAGTTGCAAATGGTATGGTTGACTCTCAGTTAAAAGGTTTAGGTATTGCAGGCGCAGCTATGGTTGCAACTAAAAATACAATATTGAAAATAATTGAAGAGTCTGAAAAGAAAAGACCTGAGTATGAAAAGGCGGCTATAGAAGCCTTAAGTTTTTCTCCTGCTATAAGTTCTAAGTATAGAAAAGTAGTAGGTGGTTTAAAAAGCTTTAGTTGGAACATGAAAGAAATCAAAGAAAAAGGTTTCAGTCTTGATAATCCAGCTTATTTAGCAGGTTCTCAGATATTCACAGCTTTTACAAATATACCATTAGATCGCGTTGTTAAAAAAGTAAACAATATAAGAGGTATATTAAGCGAACAAACAGCTGAGTGGCAAAAAATAGCTTTAGGCGTTGGATATGGAACATATGATGTTGGTTTGCCTTATTACGGTGGTTGGGATAAGCCAAAAGAACCTACAGAAGCAGAGCGCAAAAAACAAGAAGTTGATGTAATGAAGCGTGATACTAATACAACTGAGCAAACACAGATGCTATTAGATTTAGGTCTTGATAAAAAACAAATTAAAGCATTACGTTATGAAGACGCTAGAGTTAAAAAAATAATTGAACTACAAAATGCTAAGGTTGAAGTTGATGGAGAGAAAGTAGAAGTAGTAAAACCTAAAGAAACAAACGAAGAAAAACTAAAACGTCAGTTTGATTCTATTAAAGCTGAAAATAAACCTGAGCAGGTAAAAACATTAACTAAGTTTGGTTTAAGTAAAAAACAAATTAGAAATCTTAGATATGAAAAAGATAGAGTTGAAAAAATTCTAGAACTAATGAATAAATAATTATGGCAAAATCACCTTTATACGGAAAAATAAGTTCAGCTTGCAAAGCTGCTGCAAAAAGAAAATTTAAAGTTTGGCCTAGCGCTTATGCTTCAGGTTGGGGCGTAAGATGTACTAAAGCTGGTGGACCAAGTAAATTTGGTGGAGGTAAAAAGAAAAAGTAATGGCAAAAGAAAAAAGACCTGAGTGGAAAGACTCTGACGCACCAGAAGCAAAAGGTAAGTTTAAAGAACTTAGCTGTGACGCTTTAGCTGACTGGCTTATTAAAAGCAGAAAAGGTAATAAAAAGAAAATTGTTGGTAGTTTAAATCAACAAATAGTGTTTAACCGCAAGAAAAACCCTAGTTATGCTAAAAAAATGAAGTGTGCTAGAAATAAAGCTATGCGAAAATTAGATAATAAATAATGGCTTATAAACAAGAAACCGATACGCCTTTAGCTCATTGTTGGGCTAATGTTATGCATATCAAACCTTGGAATAAAATGCGTAGTAGAACAGCTGCAGCAGCAGGTAAAGGCACGGGTAACAATCCAAGTTTAGCTAAAGCAGAAGAAAAAAGAACTTCACCACTTGAAAAGCAAAAAGGTGGTGGTACTAGAAAAGTTTGTTTGCCTGCGGCTAAAGTTAGATCAATGAGTTCTGCTGAAAAGAAAAAAGTAATTGCTGCCAAAGAGTCTGCGGCATCTCAAGGTAAATATAAAAGATCAAGTAAATCAAATGTAAAAGGCGCTCGCAAAAAAGGTGCTACATTACGTGATTGGTTTGAAAAAGAAAATTGGATTAACGTAAAAACAGGGGAACCTTGCGGGAAATAAAATGAGTTTATCAGATATAAAACTATACGCAATGAACGTAGGAACGTTGGGCGTAACAACTTTTACAAAAATAGAAGATGGTTTAAAAATATTCTTACTTTTAGTCACTATTGGTTATACAATAGCTAAATGGAAAAATATTAAAAAAGAAGAATAATGAAATACTTTATACACAAAGAGTTTGATTCTCCTGATAAACCAGGAAGTGGAAATATAATGGACGAATGTTTTTTAGAAATGCTAGACAACGCTCGTGAATTATACGGTAAACCTATGCGTGTAAACTCAGGATATAGAACTAAAAAATACAATGCTAAAATTGGCGGAGTTAAAAACTCTTCTCATATGCTAGGTCTCGCGGCAGATATAAGCTGCAAAAGCTCTGGTGATAGATTTGATATGCTAAACGCTTTTATGCAAGCAGGTTTTAAAAGAATAGGTGTTGCTAATAGTTTTATACATGTAGACGCTGACAAAGATAAATCACAAAATATAATTTGGACATATTAATATGAGTAAGTTTTCTAAAAAATTTATAAGCACAAGCCCGTTTAAACAACAAGATCTACCAAATCAGTCTAATGCTTTTTCAAACATAGAGCATAAAGCTGAAGAGTTTTTAAACTTTCCACAAGAAAAAGCAAGACAAAGAACTGACGAGTATTTAAATATTACTCCAGACGAAGATGGTTTAATGGAGGAGCAAAACTCTTTTGAGCACGGCGATACGGCTAGACATTATTTTGCTGGCGATCAAACTTCTAGGTCAATACAAAACAAATTAGGTTCTTTTGGAAAAACACTACCAGGTAAAACTATTGGTGTTATTGGTTCTAATCTAGGCGGATTAATTCACGAAGCTCAAAATATAAAAGAAGGTAGGCCTATTTTAGAATCTGTAGAAGATGCTACTAATAATTTTGTAGGATCTCTTGCTTCTTTGTTTTCAAAACAAACAAGCTCTAAAATATTAGATAAAATAAAAAAATATTTACCTGACGGAAAAGTAAAAGATTAATAAATATGAATTCACCACTTAAAATAAAAGAAGCTGCTTATGAAAAGCAGAATAGAAAAATGCGTGCTGAGCATAAGAAAGAAACTGGTAAAACTCTTGGAGATAGACAAACATCTGGTACAGGTAAGCGCCGAGTATCATTTGCTTGTAGATTTGCAGGTATGGCTGGTGCTTTAAAAGACGCTAAAGGCGAACCAACTAAATTAAAAATGGCATTAAAAAAATGGGGTTTTGGTAGCAAAGAAGCTGCTAGAAACTTTTGTAACAAACATAAATCTAAAAAATAATGAAAAGTAATTCACCGTTCTATCAAGATAAATGTCAAGTAGCTTGGGATAAATGGGAGGCAGACAGAATGAAGTCTAAAAGTTTAACTAAAGATACTAGAGCAGGAACAGAAGCAGCTGCAAGAGAGCTAAAAGAAAAAGGAGAATATGAATGCGTCGACGGCGTAATAAAAAGAAAAGAAAATAAAAACAAAGATAAAGATTAATTATGGGAAAATTATTAGTAAAATGGGGATTAGCAATACAAGCATTCTGGTGTAAATGTTGCTGTAAATGGAACTGGCTAGTTTCGAAATTAATTATTAACGTAGCAGACTGTCCAGTTGCAGAATGTGTTTGTAAAAAATAAATATTATGAGTAGTATATTTTCAAGTCCTTTTATGGCAAAAAGTCCTTTTCATCAAAAAAATAAATCTAGTAGAGGTAGCACTACTGGAAACAAAGTAAGAGTTTCTAGTAAATATAAAAAAGGAGATTTAGTAAGTGAAGACGATTTAGATAAAGCTACTGGCAAAACAGTTTCTGGTCAAGACTATAGTACAGTTAAAATAGATGCTAAAGGGCCTTACGTAATAAAAATTGATGATAAAATAGAAAAATAAGGAACAAAAAAAAATGGGCGTACCATACCCAAAAGTTCCTGTAACCGAAGGGGATCTCAATCGAGGTCCCCTTCATTGTTTTTATCCATCACAAGCTATACAGTCTTCACTCATTGCTTGTTGAGCTATATCACCTCTTAATACAGACTCTGTACGAGTGTAGTATAAAGTTTTAATACCGTTTTTCCATGCTTGCATATGGACTTGATTAATCCATTTAGGTGATGCTACACTAGGAAAAGCAAGGTTTAAACTTACTGATTGATCTATATATTGCTGACGTATACCAGCTTGATTAACTAGTTCTAACTGATTAATCTCTTTAAACGTTTTAAATATTTCTTTAGCCGGTATATCGTGAGGTCCAACCACAACACCATCAAGCTCAGATAAACCTTGAACGCTACCACCGTCTGAGAGAATTTTATCCCAAGTTTCATTTGTATTGATTTTAAGTTTTCTAAATAATTTTAATAATGTAGGATTTTTTCTTATAAACGTTCCTTTAGCTGATTGCTCTGTAAATACGTTTGCAGCCCAAGGTTCTATACCTGCTGAAACATTACCGCTAAGCTTACTATTAGATACAGTAGGCGCAATAGCACGAAGGTGAGTATTGCGGTAGCCAGTACCAACACACCATAAAGGCTCACCGTAAGTTTCGGCCAAGACTCTGGAAGCTCTTTCACTTTCAATTTTAATCTGCGAAAATATTTTCCTAGTCTCAAACTGAGCAAGCAAACCTTCAAAAGGAATAGCTTTTTCTTGGAGATAGGTGTGCCATCCGAGTACACCCAACCCAAGTGCTCGTCCTTTTGTAGCACTGCGAACGGCATTTTCAAAACCTCGCAGTCCTTTAGCTCTTTGAATAAATTCCTCCATAACGCCGTCAAGAAACCATATGGCGTCGTATATAAGATTTGTACCTTTCCATTCTTCATATTTTGCTAAATTTAAAGATGATAAACAGCAAACAAAACTATGATTTTCATCTGTATGTAATGTAATCTCTGAACATATATTTGTCATGTGAACTTTCAGTCCGTTTGATTTATATGCTTTTGGATTTGCTTTGTTAGTGTTTCCTTTAAACATGATATACGGTTCTCCAGTTGCTTTTCGTTTTCTAAGAAGTTTACTCCATCGAGTTCTAGCCTCCGGATCTCCTTGTTCAAGCTTTCGCATAAATTTATCACCAACAACTGCGCACTGGTGTAAATTAAGTGATTGTCTATTGACGTCTCCTTTTGGCTCGCGTATTTCAAGCCACTCTTCAAAATCGTTGTGCTCAATGTTAATGTTAACTGAAGCAGCTCCTCTTCTGACAGATCCTTGATTAGTTGCAAGTATAGTTGAATCATAAATCTTGCAGAAGGGGACGACTCCGTCTGATGTTCCATTTCCTGTTATTTTAGTGCCAGCGGGTCTAATCATATTAATTCCGATACCAACTCCACCGCCGTGCTTAGCGAGTAGCATCATCTCTAAGTTTTTACTACCTATATCTTGAATCGAATCCGCAACATCAATGCCAAAACAGCTGATAGGTAAACCGCGGTCAGTACCTGTGTTGGATAATACAGGGCTAGCCAAGCATAGCCAGCCATTCCAAATATAATCAAAAAAGGTTTGAGCCATTTCAGGTTTATATAATCGTCTAGCAATTGTTTTAGCAACGCGCATATACGCATCACGAGGTGTTTCATCTTGTAATAAATATCCACCAGATATTGTTTTTTTATAAACATCTGTATTACCCCAAGCTGGGTAATCTTCTCCTTTTTTCCATTCATCGTTCCACATATTAATTAGTTAAGTGTGTTATCCATGCAATTAATCCGTTCATATTTAAAGCAACTAAGTTCCATTGCTTTCTTGAACCTGTTTGTATCATTACTAATATAAAACCTATTATATATAATTTAGGTTCTATAGTCCATTGGGCAGCAATTAAAAAACCACTGCCCATATATCCTGCTCTAGTCGCTAGTCTTTTCCAAGGACTTAGCCTCTTCTGTCTTACTAGACTCCTTAGCAGC